>MDTG01214320.1_pt1 | contig 32686 bp, 26 predicted proteins | sample 811421 | NCBI WGS metagenome assembly MDTG01 (sample SAMN05326645, study PRJNA326480) | marine metagenome | isolation source: seawater | place: Pacific Ocean: South East | collected 2011
GGTCTTCGTTTCGCAATCCGTGAAGGTGGTCGTACAGTAGGTGCTGGTGTTGTATCTAAGATCCTAGACTAATCTAGACTTAGCAACACAAGCCAAAAAGCGCACTTAGGTGCGCTTTTTTTATGCCTGCTCATTTTGTAGGCCGGGAGTGAAGCCCCATCAAAAACACGCCGTAAAGCCATCCATGGCGGCTTCGCAGCAGCATCCCTGCTGCTGAGAGTTTTTGATGGGACTTCACTCCCTCCTTAACTGGCATTACAAGAAGTTTGAGGAGGGAAGTAACACGCCGTAAACCCATCCCAGCTTTTAAGTAAGAGCTCCGACACCGCGTCCCTGCGGTGTAGGGTTTCAGAGGGCACAGCACTCACTCCCTTTACTCTGCGTAAAACGAAACATTATGGGAGAGGGGAGCACGCCGTAAAGCCATCATGGCGGCTTCGCAGCTGCTTCCATGCAGCTGAGAGTTCTAGATTGAACACGCGCCCCCCTTTGGCATCTATTGAGTTTGTGCGGGGAGAGCGAAACTCGTCATTAACTCATCCCTCTTTAGCATTAATTTACCTTATCTACTGTTTAGGCTTCTTGTAGATCGCTGCTGGCTGTGTTGTTATATTGTAACAATTGAAGGGTAGGCTCTTCCTTTTTTATTTCGTCTTCGATATGCGAGTTAAGTATGATTACGCGGCGTCAATTTATAGTGGGTTCTATGGCATTTGGTGGCTTGGCGACCAGTGCCTTCGGGAAGAAGTTAAATATGGCGTCTATGCCAATTAGCGAGGGGTACGACGCTTTGGTGTCCGACTCGGCTAAACTTCTCGACTTGCCGAAAGGTTTTAGCTATACCGTTATTTCATCATTAGGGGATGAAATGGCTGATGGTATGCATGTGCCTGATAGGGCCGATGGTATGGGCTGTCTGCCGGTGTCTAACGACATTGTTGCCCTTATTCGTAATCATGAGTTACATCCAAAGCACATTAGCGCTCAGCCTGAATCGATACAGCAGCATAAAAGTGACTTAGCCTACGATAGCTACGCAAGTGGCGTGGCTTTACCGGGTGGCACGACGACCCTTTTGTACAACACGAAAACGCAATTGGTTGAACGTGAATTTATTAGCTTGTCGGGGACTGTACGGAACTGCTCGGGTGGTATTACGCCATGGGGCACTTGGTTAACCTGTGAAGAGTCGGTAGACCGACCTAATGGGGTTGTACAGAAAGATCATGGTTATATTTTTGAGGTGCCTGCCAGTGCAACCAGTATGGTAGAAGCAAAACCTCTTAAAGCCATGGGGCGTTTTAATCATGAAGCGGCCTGTGTAGACCCTGCTACGGGTATTGTCTATTTAACTGAGGATACGGGCGATAGTTTGCTATATCGCTTTGTTCCGAATGAATACGGGAACCTGGCGAATGGCGGTCAATTGGAAGCCTTGGTGGTAAAAGGGAAGCCTAAATTTGATACCCGTAACTGGAATGCTACAACCATGCCTCTGTCACAGTGGTTTGATGTGGAGTGGGTGGCGCTGGATAACCCCGAAAGCCCCAATAATGATTTACGAATACAAGGTTATAAGAAAGGCGCGGCCGTATTTGCCCGCGGCGAAGGGATACATTGGGGGGAAGATGAGCTTTACTTTTGCTGCACTAATGGCGGCGCCAAACAGCTAGGCCAAGTAATGCGTTTGGTGCCCTCAGAAGATGGCACACAAGACAAACTGCAATTGTTCTTAGAAAGCCAAGACAAAAACCTTTATAACTTTGGTGATAATTTAACGGTATGTCCAAATGGCCATTTATTGGTCTGTGAAGATCAATATACCGATATTGTGGATAATCACCTTCGTGGCGTTACGCCTACCGGGGAAGTCTACAATTTTGCCCGCCTACATGCGCAAACTGAACTTGCCGGCGCGTGTTTTTCTCCTGACGGAGAAACGCTATTTGTAAATACTTACTCACCTTCAAGAACGCTAGCAATAAAAGGTCCTTGGTTTAAAGCTTAATCGGCTTTGCTTCGCTTGCTATTCGCACCCCTCCCATCAAATTACAGTGAGTACTCATAAAAGGTACTCACTTATCTTGTCGTTTAACCAACGTAAATACACAACTCTTTGCTGAAATCTAGCATCTTTACTATCGATAAATTCAATCAACTTAATCATATTAAGTCGTTTTAATAGTTTTTCTGAATTATGAATAATGCTCGCATCTTATCAAGGAGAGCGAAATGAGCACAATTTTAAAAAAACTAACAATGACGAATACGCCCCGTTCATCGTTTATTCCGAATCAAACTCAATGCAACTACGCGAACAATTACTATGGCGACCAAGTATGTGTTGAAGTGAAAAGAACTATTAGTAGTGAAGTCAATAGTCTAGCTAGTCAGTCAGGAGCTGCATAATGAAAACCACCTTGTCTAAAGTCATTTTAGGCTGTGTTACAGCCGGTATGTTATCAATGGGAGTGGGCGCCGACACGCTTACTCGCCAAAACGGTGCGCCAGTAGGCGATAACCAAAACTCTCAAACAGCGGGTCCTTGGGGTCCTGTATTGCTACAAGATTCTCATTTAATTGAGAAGCTTGCAGCGTTCGACCGTGAGCGTATTCCAGAGCGTGTGGTTCACGCACGTGGTGTTGGTATTCACGGTTACTATGAAAACTATGTTGATCTATCTGACGACACCGTTGCTGCGCCTTTCCAAGGTGAAGGTAAGAAAACGGAAGTATTTGTACGCTTTTCGTCTGTCGTACACGGCCACCTTTCCCCTGAAACCTTGCGCGACCCTCGTGGTTTCGCCGTTAAGTTTTACACTGAGCAAGGTAACTGGGACTTGGTAGGTAACAACTTCCCTGTGTTCTTTATTCGCGATGCGATTAAATTTCCAGATATGGTTCACGCTTTTAAACCTTCTCCGGTAACAAACAAGCAAGATGCTAAGCGTATCTTCGACTTTTTCTCACACGTACCAGAGTCTACGCATACGTTAACGATGCTTTTCTCTGATTACGGCACGCCAGCAAGCTATCTCAATATGGATGGTTCAGGTGTGCACGCGTTTAAATTTGTCGATGACGAAGGGAATTACAAGTACGTGAAATTCACGTGGAAAGCGAACCAGCCAATTAAAAACTTCACCGCTGAAGAAGCAATGAAGATGCAAGGTATGGACTTCCAGCCACACACCACTGACGTGTATACCCGTATAGGTGAGAAAGGTGAAACAGCTTCTTGGGATTTATACTTACAAGAGCTAGAGCCGGAGCAGTTAGATGACTTCGACTTTAACCCACTTGATACCACTAAAATTTGGCCTGAGTCGCTTGTACCTGCAAAGAAAATTGGTCGCTTAGTGCTTAACCGTGTACCAGATAACTTCTTTGAAGAAACTGAACAAGCCGCCTTTGCACCAAGCAACTTAATTCCGGGTATTGAGCCGTCAGAAGACAGAATGCTGCAAGGTCGTCTGTTCTCGTATGCTGATACACAGCGCTATCGTTTAGGTGTGAATGCGTATCGCATTCCTGTAAATGCGCCTAAGAATGTTGAAATCAACAACCACGAGCAACATGGCCAGCTTCGTACAACATCAACGAACCGTGATGTTAACTACCAGCCTAGCCGTCGCTTAGACTTGAATGAAGACCCAGCATACCGTTACTCAAGCAAGCCGCTTGCAGGTATGACACAACAAATTCCTTTCTATAAGGAGCAAAACTTCAAACAAGCAGGTGAGTTTTATCGCAACCTTGATAAGCAAGGTCGTAAGAACCTAATCAACAACCTTGGCGGTGCGTTAGCATCAGTACCAGAAGAAGAAATTCGCGTCATCATCAGTGCATTTATGTACAACGCTGATAAAGACTATGGTAAGGGCGTTGCTAAGCTAGCGAAAGCACCTATGTCTAAAGTACGTCAGGCTGCGAAAGACCTGATGGAAGAGCAAGCTGCTCGTGCAGCGAAAGCGAAGAAAGTTGCTGAAAGCCTAACCGCACTCATGCAGTAATACGCTTATCTTCCTATAATAATGGGCGTGCTCTTTTGAGTGCGCCCCTTTCTTAACCCAAGCTACACATTTCACCCATGCGTTAGCGAGTTAAAAAGGTAATTAAAGATGATGTCATTATTTAAAAAGTCGTTGATTGTTTTTTCGTTTTTAATTGTCACATTTGCTAGCCAAGCAAATACCGACTTGGCGTCTTTAAAAGCGCGCTATTTTGATGCGGCTCGAGAAGGCAACCAGGCTATGCTTGAGGCATTTTACGATGCCGGGTTAGATGCTAACGTTGCAGATGAAAAAGGCTACACGGCCCTTATTTTAGCCGCATATCACGGGCATACTGATACCGTTGATTATTTAATAAATACTGCTAAGGCGAATCCTTGCCAAGAGGACAATCGCGGCAATACGGCCCTGATGGGCGCAATATTCAAAGGTCATGTTTCGGTTGCTAATCAACTGGTATTTGCAGACTGCAACATTGACGAAGAAAACGAGCAAGGCCAAACGGCACTTATGTTTGCTAGCTTGTTCGATAGGCAAGAAATCATCAATACCTTGATTGACAAAGGCGCAGATACCCACCATAAAGACAAAGCCGGTAACACGGTTGCCGATATCGCGCTATCTCAAGGTAACTACGCTTTAGCGAAAGCGCTAAAAGACGGTGAGTAACTCATCCATTAGTCGCTATTTCTCGCACTGACATACGAAAGTCATAACAACACACTAAAATTGAAATAAGCCTTTTTGATTACAGATTAAAAAGGCTTATTTTTTAGGTATCTCGTGGAGTGTGTTTCAGTATGAAATTTGATTCTATAAAGTCTAGGTTAGTTCTGATGACGCTTATTTGCGTTATTGGAATGGGCATGTTGGTGGCAAGCCAACATTATTTTACCCAGCGCCTCATTAACCTAAATCAACAGCGGGATTTACTGTTGAGGATGGGACAAGATTTACTGCAAATGCGTCGCCATGAGAAAGATTTTCTATTAAGGCACCAAGAAAGCTACTTTCATCAGTTTAATGGCCGTGCAGAAACGTTCAGCGAAAAGTTAAATACCCTTAGCCCTTTATTTGCCCAGTACCAGGTGTCGAACGACTTAGGCGGCGACCTGGCTGAAGCACTAAATGAATATCAACAGCTGTTTCGACGTGTTGTCAATCTGCAAACAGAAATAGGGTTAACCTATAACAGCGGATTATTAGGCCATCTTCACGAGCTAGAAGAAAGCCTGCTCAACGACCCTTACTTTGGGCTTGGCTCCGAGGCGTTAGTGCAACTTGATGCGGCTCGTTTAGCGCTGCGTGATTTTCAACTAACGAAAGACCAATTCCACGCTACTCACGCATTACAACTGGTAGACTATCTTAAAAGCAGAATAGATAATGGTAATGAACCGCTACGTCAGCGTATTGTGGCGTATCAACTCGCGGTGACCACATTGGTGTCTCATTATCAAGATTTAGGACTTTCCCACAATGAGGGATTACAGGGTACGTTTCGCGCTGAAGCTCACAATGTGGAGTCGCGATTGGGCAACATTGATAAAGCACTACAGCCCCTTATTACAGAACAAGAAAACAGAGTAAAGGTGTACAGCATAAGCATTGCTGTCATGACTTCTATCGTATTAATACTGGTGCTTATCAAGAGTTTTGCGACATTTCATCGCGCTTTTGCTAACTTCGTTATGTTCTTTTATCGCTGTAAGCGACAATATCAAAAAATTGATACCAGAAAGTTAGGGTTTGCTGAATTCAAATCCTTGGCAGAATTAGCCAATGAGATGGTGGAATCGCGTAAAAGTATTGAAGACCGGCTAGCAAGTGTGGAAGCCGAGCTTGCCCAGCAAACCAAAGCCAGTGCAAAGAAATAATAGGAAGTAGAATGCAATACCATGTATTAGGCAGTAGCGGCCTGAAAGTGTCTGATGTGTGTTTAGGTACCATGACCTGGGGCATACAAAATACGCAAAGTGATGCGGATGCTCAGCTCGCTATGGCGTTAGAACGGGGCGTGAATGTTATCGACACGGCGGAAATGTACCCCGTGCCACCTAACAGCGATACCTATGGCGACACAGAGCGTATTTTAGGGAACTGGCTTTCTCGTCATAGTGACAAGCGCAGTGAACTTGTTGTGATGACCAAAATAGTCGGCAGTGGGTTTACCTATATCCGTAATGGCGGTTCAATTACACGCACAGGAATTGCAACCGCGCTAGACGCCTCTTTGGCTCGGCTGAAAACAGACTACATCGATGTGTATCAATTGCATTGGCCAAACAGAAGCACACCACATTTTGGTAAGCATTGGCCCAATCGACTTACGCCAAGTCGCATTAACCGAGAGCAAGAAGTTGAAGGCATGCGCGATATTTTGCGTGGAATCAAAGCGGCTTTGGACGCAGGTAAAATTAGACATTGGGGGTTATCAGACGATACCCCTTGGGGAATTCATACTTTTCTTATGCTGTGCCAAGAGATGTCTGTGCCTAAACCCGTGTCTATTCAAAACGAATTTAGTTTGTTGCATCAAAAAGACTGGCCCTATCTTATTGAAATGTGTGCTATCGAAGACATTGCGTATTTACCTTGGTCGCCTTTAGCAACAGGAATGTTAAGTGGTAAGTATCAAAATGAAGCGCGCCCAGCTGGATCGCGATGGACATTGCCGCAGCGCCAAGGGCTGTTTAGAAATAAACCCCAGGCGCAAGAGGCCACCGCGCGGTATGTAAAATTAGCACAAGATGTCGGTATCACGCCGGCACAACTCGCACTGGCCTGGTGTAAGCAAGTTGATGGTGTTACTTCTACCATTATTGGGGCTACGTCAGAGGCGCAGTTGAGTGAAAATATCGATGCCTTTTCACTTCATTTAGAAGCGCCGGTATTAGATGAAATCTCTAACATCATACGCCAATATCCAGCGGGTTTTTAATTGCTTTTGGGCGTTCATTTATCTGTCATAACTTCGTCATAGTATGAGTTCTAATCTACTCGATACACTATAAAAATTATGTCAGTAACTGAAACGCCCTTTACACTTGAATCAGAGTCCCCTCAACGCAACTGGATGCGATGGCTACTTCTTGCTGCGTTAGTTTATGTGATGTTGGTTGCGGTAAGCATGATTGGCAGCGGCTTCAAAGTGGCTACCGGCGATCACGCCAAAGAGTTATTTTCATTTGCCTCCAACCCTATTATGGGGCTAATCATCGGGATGGTTGCCACGGCACTGATCCAGTCATCAAGCACAGTAACATCAATTATTGTCGGTATGGTCGCGGGTGGTTTGCCCATTACTATAGCCATCCCAATGATGATGGGGGCCAATATTGGTACCAGTATTACCAATACCCTGGTGAGCTTAGGCCATGTAGCACGTAAGGATGAATTTCAGCGCGCCTTCAATGCCGCCACTATTCACGACTTTTTCAATGTGATGTCGGTGCTTATCTTTCTGCCATTAGAAATGGCTTTTGGCGTTCTCGAATACCTGTCAGGTGCCATTGTGGCGCTACTCGATACGGGAAGTACATCGGGAATGGACGGATTCAACCCCATAAAAGCCATCACCCAACCGGCTCTTGACGTGGTATCTGGAATGTTGAGTGCCTTACCTTCCGTGTATCCTGGCGTGTTTAAGATCCTTATTGGTATTGGCCTTATTGTGCTCTCTATTACTTACATGGGTCGAATCATGAAATCGCTGATGGTGGGTAAAGCGAAAGAGATTCTGCATAGAAGTATTGGTAAAGGGCCGCTTTCAGGCATAACCTCCGGGGCGCTAATGACAGTGCTAGTTCAATCTTCCTCAACAACAACTTCGTTGGTGGTTCCTCTGGTTGGCAGTGGCATTTTAAAAGCGAAAGATATTTATCCGTTTACCCTAGGTGCTAATGTGGGTACTTGTATAACAGCGCTTATTGCTGCACTAGGTGTGGTGGGCGTTAATGCGGGGTTTGCACTGCAAATTGCCATCGTGCATTTGCTCTACAATGTGATGGGGGTCACCCTCATTTATGGTCTGCCAATGCTAAGAAACATCCCATTAGATCTGTCATATAAACTCTCCGTTATGGTGGCAGACACTAAGCTTTATGGCGTGGCCTATATCGGTGGGTTATTTTTCTGTATGCCGTTAGGTATTATTTTTGCGTCAGTGTAAATAAAGCCAAGGCGCGCCATTCACTGACGCGCCTTGTTACGTGTTTTACGACCCTGTGGTATAGCGCTTAAAACGCATATTTTGCAGAGACTTGAATGCGGTTCATATCGCCTTCTAGCCCAGATTCTACTTCTCTATGTGCATACGCATATTCAGCCCCAAAGGTGAGCACTTTCGTTGGCGAATACAATAGGTTAACCCGAGTGCTATAGGTGCTGTCTGTAACGCTGTCACCCGTTAACTCAATGTCGTTATCTGCTTCATACGCAGAAAACATAATGCTGCTGCGGGTTTTTTCGTTCCATACGTGACGGTAAGCAATGGCATATCCTGTCGAGTCGATAGCTTCTAAGTCACCGTCAGGCGTAATAACAGCGCCATTTGATGCATTTAATGCAGAATAGCGGCCCAACCCAGAGCCAGTATTAAACATAAAGCGAATATCATCGCCATTGTTTAGCATGTATTTTCCTGACCCCGCCACACCCATGCTGGTCTCGTCAGCATCAATATCTGCGCCATCATCATAGGATAACTGTCGCACAAGCCCGGCCAGCTTTACGTAGCCCCAGTCTTGTTTAACGGTATAGGCCGCAATGAGATCCGGTACGGCATTATCGTCAGCCACAATTCGGCTTCCCCCACCGTTGGGAGTCACTGTGGTTTCGGGGTTCTCTAACGCAATTTGAAGCCCGCCACTGGTGTACCTCACCATGACTTGACGACCAAATGTAATACCGTCAGTCGTCCCAATGAAATCAAGAGATTCTGGTAGCGAACCCACGTCCATAAACGTGGTCCAAGTTTGACCAATAAGCCAGTTTTGATATTTGATGAAGGCATGGCGGATTCGGGGGACATAGGAGTTACTTATTCTTTCATCACCGCCGCTAGTGACGATGAAGTCGAGTTCTAGCACCCCAGTAATACTGTTCTCATCATCAACGGGAGTATTTGTGGTAAAACGAAAGCGGGATTGCTTAATGTGCGCATCAAGTTGCGTGCCTTCGTCACCACCGGAAACCGGGGTGAGTGACGGTATGTAGAAGTCTCGGCCAATACTGCCTGAGGCCAACGAGCCCTCAGAGTAGTTGCTTATCATGGCGTCGGCTTTGACATAACCGGTAAATTTAACTTGAGTGTCTCCTACTGTGGCAGCGCTTGCGACTCCCGCACTAAGGCAAAGACTGACTGCTATCGCCGAATTTTTTATTGTAGCTTTCATCATATTATTTCCAGAAGTGTGGTTAAATGTATGTAAATGCAACGTTAACAAGGTTGATTTTGACAACCTATTCGCAGATGTGAATAGGCCAATAGTCGCATAAGACTATAGTATGATCTCCTTTGTATGGTATTGCTAAGACCAAAGTCTCATTTTTCTTTGTTGTCGAATGACTAGAGTGTGTAGCCATTATATTCGTGAATTTACCTTATTGATAATTGGAGGCAATTGAATGACTGCCAGCAAGACGTATCCTGTTCCAGAAGCCATTAAGGCATCCACACACCTTACTGCTGAAGCCTATGCTGAGATGTACACGCGCTCTGTCGAAGAGCCTGAAGCGTTTTGGGCAGAGAGTGCCAGCATGTTGGAGTGGTACAAAACGCCAGAAACCATTAAAAATACGCATTTTGGTAAAGACGACGTTTCTATTAAGTGGTTTGAAGATGGGCAGTTGAACGCGAGTTATAATTGCATCGACAGACACTTAGCCGACAACGCAAAAAAGGTGGCCTTTCACTGGGAAGGCGACGAACCAAGCGACAGCTTAGATGTGACCTACCAAGAAGTGCATTATGAAGTGTGTAAGCTTGCCAATGCCCTAAAAGACATGGGTGTTACCAAGGGCGATAGAGTGGCCATTTACATGCCTATGGTGCCAGAGGCCGCTTATGCAATGTTAGCCTGTGCCCGTATTGGCGCGGTGCACTCTGTTATCTTTGGCGGCTTTTCTCCAAATGCTATTGCCGATCGTATTAACGACAGTTCGGCAAAAGTCGTGATCACCGCAGATGAAGGCCGTCGAGCAGGGCGTAGCATTCCATTAAAAGCGAACGTTGATAAAGCCTTAGCTGATGGCGCGTGCCCGTCAATTAGCCATGTGGTAGTGCATAAGCTTACGGGTGGTGATGTTAGCTGGAACCCAGATTATGACGTGTGGTGGCAAGATGCCGTTGAAGGTTGCTCAGCCCAGTGCGAACCCGAAGTGATGAACGCAGAAGATCCCCTCTTTATTCTTTACACTTCGGGCTCTACTGGCACGCCGAAAGGGGTGGTGCATACCACGGGCGGTTATTTGCTTTACAGTGCCATGACGTTTAAATATGCCTTTGATTACAAAGAGAATGATATTTACTGGTGTACCGCTGACGTTGGTTGGGTAACCGGCCATAGCTACATGGTTTATGGCCCAATGGTTAATTGTGCCAGCCAAGTTTTCTTTGAAGGTGTACCTACCTATCCCGATGTTAAGCGCATAGCGCAAGTTGTGGAAAAGTATAAAGTCAACAGCCTTTACACCGCACCCACGGCAATTCGTGCGTTAATGGCACATGGCGACCTACCTGCCGAAGGCTGTGATTTATCGTCACTTAAACTGTTAGGCACCGTGGGCGAACCTATTAACCCAGAAGCGTGGGAATGGTATCACCGGGTCATTGGTGAGGGTCGTTGCCCTATTATCGATACCTGGTGGCAAACAGAAACCGGTGGTCACATGATTCTTCCGCTTCCGGGGGCGACTCCCCTTAAACCAGGTTCAGCCACGCGCCCTTTCTTTGGTATTCAGCCGGCCTTGTTTGACGCTGATGGCCGAGAACTAGACGGCGTAGCTGAGGGCAACTTGGTGATTAAAGACAGTTGGCCGGGCCAAGCGCGCACCGTATATGGAGACCATCAACGCTTTATTAATACCTACTTTAGCGCGTATGAGGGTGTTTACTTCACCGGAGATGGAGCACGCAGGGATGAGGATGATTTCTTTTGGATCACCGGCCGCGTTGATGACGTGTTAAATGTGTCTGGGCACCGTCTTGGAACTGCTGAAATTGAAAGTGCGCTGGTGGCACATCCTAAGGTGGCCGAAGCCGCGGTTGTGGGCTTCCCCCATGACATTAAAGGGCAGGGCATCTACGTTTATGTAACACCAAACGAAGGTGTAGAGGCCGATGACGCATTAACCAAAGAATTGAAAGCGTGGGTAAGGCAGGAACTTAGCCCTATTGCCACACCTGATATGATTCAGTGGTCTCGTGGGCTGCCGAAAACGCGTTCAGGAAAAATTATGCGTCGTATCTTGCGTAAGATTGCAGCTAATGAGCACGAGCAATTAGGTGATACATCGACATTGGCCGATCCCTCGGTTGTTGATACACTTATTGAAGAGAGGCTGAATAAATAGAAAACAAAGGAAATGCAATGATAACGTTGTTAATCGCCGATGATCATCCGCTGTATCGGGATGCCCTGAAAGGGTCGTTATCATTGTCCTTGCCCGCACTGACTCTTAAAGAGGCGGGAGACTTAACCACCACGGTCGATATTCTTAAGCAGGAGGATATCGACTTACTCCTTCTCGACCTGCATATGCCCGGCAGCAACGATTTGTTTGGCTTATTGCATATTCGTAAGCTTTTCCCTCATGTGCCCGTGGCCGTAGTGTCAGGTACAGAGGATAGCACTATCATATCTAAAATCATCAGTGCTGGGGCGCTGGGCTTTATCCCTAAAACCACCAGCTCTGGCAATATAGCACAGGCAGTGCAAGCTATTTTAGATGGCGATGTTTGGTTGCCTGAAGGGTTAAGTGACAGTGTTGAAGAAGTTGATGAAGCCTTTTCTCAGCTTGCCGATAATGTTGCCTCACTCACACCGTCGCAGTATAAGGTTTTATGCTATATGCGTGATGGCTTGTTAAACAAACAAATTGGATACAATTTAGATATCGCAGAAGCCACAGTGAAAGCACATGTGACGGCAATCTTTAAGAAGCTGGGTATTAACAACCGAACTCAAGCCGTGTTGATTGCCTCTCAGTTAGAATTGGAACCACCTAAGTAAAACCGTTGCAGGGTATCACATTGCCCTGACGCAGAAGCGCGCTTCACCTTCTCTTAATGAATGCTGACAGAGGCACTATGGCTTAGGTGTGCCGGTAAAATAAGGAAGGTAGGTGGCGAGTGCTTGACGGCTTTGTTCGCTTAATAACGGGTTTTCAAGTTCAATACGTTGCCTATTTTCCAATAATGCCAAGCTTTGCTTGTATACCTCTAAGGCATAGAGGCTTTGCTGTAATTCGCCTGTTTCTAAAAGTATGAGTAACCCCTTGGCTATGCGAGTGGCTAAATCTTCTCTATCTGAACTGACAAAAAAGAACATAGGGCTATCATAATGAATGACAAGGTGAGGCTCGATGGCCAAATTATCGCCAGGAGAAAGGTTATCCCATTCATTTTGTATTTCCAGCACGCTACGTGGAAACATATCAGCAAAGCCTTCAGCAACAATTCTAAACGAGGCGCGATAGGTGGTTTCCAGTACGGGTATATTGTTGTGGCGAAAAATGCGAGTATCTGGCCAATCGTAGCCTTGAACTGCCCGCATCGTTTTTAACGCTGCCAGGCTTAAGGGGTCATTAAAGCGCGTATCGTTTGCGCGGATAAATAAGGTACGCATACCGAATAAGCCGCCCATCAGTGGAATTCTAATCGCTTTATGTTGTTTTTCTCTTTCAATAGACGTGACGCTCCAGGTCACATCCAACATACTGTGTTCTAAGCTTCGTAATTGCCGCTCTTGTGCGACTTCCTGTTCGCTCACAATAAGCTCGAAGGTCCCGTATTCATCTGCTGTTGCATCGAGTGCCATAGTAAGCACCTGCTTCGCATAGGCGTATATCGGGTCTCTACCTGGGTGAACATTGGGTAAACGTAAAACGCTATGGGGTAAGTTTGAGGCTGCCTCTACCGCGGGTTCTTTTATTGTAGTGGCAAACGCTAAGTTCCCAACCACGGCACTGGTGGCAGTGATTAGCGTTGCGCTTAATACAGAAACGAGCAGGCTACGTATAAACATTACCTTTGCCTTTAGTCTTTGCTGGTGAGTAAAAAATCATGTTCAGGGTCAACGATGAAGCGACCACTCATGGCCTCTCTGCCTAACAACATCATATAGGTCATTTCTGACCTGTCAGTGAGTGTGAGCTGAATTTCCCATTCCACACCATCCATAATAATAGGGGTGACTATAACGTAACGCTTTTCACGGGTAGCCGTCGAGCTTTTTACCCGTTTTTGGCCTTCTACTTTGGCTTTACTTCTCACCACTTTATCGACGTTGTAAATATCAGGGTGAATATCAAAACTAATCCAAAGCTCTTCATCCACCTCTATCTCTTCGATATTATCAACATGCAGAGAGGAAGTGGCCGCACCAGTATCCACTCTTACGTTCAGGTCAGTAATGAACAGTGCGGGTAAATCGCACCATTCTACTGCACCTACAATTTTCTTTTGCGTCATTAAGGTATTCTCATTCAACCATGTTTTGTTCGGATGGAAGTAAGTTATCCTGAAGCCGTTCCACATGTCCAGCCACGCTATCAGGTTGCGAGAAATACGCAATGTGATAAACGGCTTCACCTTCTTGCGTTAACGGAATGTTTTGTTTTCCAATGACCACGCCTTCCGCTGGACTTTCAATACTGCTTAAAAAGGTACCAAAAGGGTCGGCAATATTAGCCAGTTTGTCGCCTTTATTCACATGATCGCCCAATTGCGCCAGATGGGTAACAAAGCCACTTTCCACCGCACGCACCCAACCGCTTTGACGCGCAATAAAGCGCTTAATATTGTGCCCTTTACTACGGCTTTTATTTAGCATGCCTAAATGCCGCATGGTATTGATAATGCCTTTAAATCCCGCACGAATGGAAAACTCGTCATACCTAAGGGCTTGCCCAGCCTCGTAAAGTAAAATTTTAACGCCGGCTTCGCTCGCCGCTTCTCTAAGGGATCCATCTCGTAACTCTGCATTCAGCAACACGGGTACGCCAAACGCCTTAGCCATCTCTAGTACGTCTGGGTCGTCTAAGTCGGCGCGAATCTGAGGTAAATTACTACGGTGAATTGCCCCTGTGTGCAGGTCTATGCCTACGTCGCATTTACTGACTACCTCTTTAAAGAACAGGTTCGCTAAACGACCGGCTAAGGAGCCTTTTTTACTGCCTGGAAAACTACGGTTTAAGTCTCGTCTGTCGGGGAAATAGCGTGACTGATTAAGTACACCGTATACATTAACCATGGGCACGGCAATTAAAGTACCGCGTAACCGAGTAATCGCGCTAGAACGAATAAGCCTGCCCACAATTTCAATGCCGTTTAATTCGTCACCGTGTATTGCGGCACTGACAAACATCACTGGGCCAGGGCGTTTTCCACGTTTAACGTATACAGGAATGCTCATGTTGGTGGCGGTATATAGCGGTGGCATTTCCAAATCAATTTTAACGGTTTCGCCAGGAGCAATAGATTGCCCCCCAATCACTAATGTATCCGTGGTCACTTAGCCTTTACCTCTTGTTTTTGTTTTAAATGGCTCAGCACTTTTTTAAATAAAATCGATAATCATGCCAGCCACATCTTTGTTGGTGGCTTTTTCAATGCCCCCAAGGCCAGGCGATGAGTTGACTTCCATGACAACAGGGCCATTGTTTGAACGCAGAATATCTACACCACAGCAGTTTAGCCCCATCGTTTTAGCCGCGTCTACCGCTGTTTTTCGTTCTGCTGGGCTTAGTCGAACTAAGCTGGCTTGGCCGCCTCGATGCAAGTTTGAACGAAACTCTCCAGGTGCGGCCTGTCGCTTCATTGCGGCCACTACTTTTCCTCCCACAACGAAACAACGAATATCACACCCGCCCGCTTCTTTAATAAATTCTTGCACCAATATGCTGGCGTTAAGCCCCATAAAAGCCTCAATAATAGATTCTGCGGCTTTGTGGGTATCTGCAAGTACAACGCCGATGCCTTGGGTGCCTTCTAATAGCTTAATCACTACCGGAGCGCCGCCTACGGTTTTAATGACATCGTCTATTTTGTCGGGGTGATGAGCAAAGCCTGTACGAGGCATGCCAATACCTTTGCGAGATAGCAATTGTAACGAACGCAGTTTATCTCGAGAGCGGCTAATGGCCACTGACTCATTTAGGCTGTACGTTCCCATCATTTCAAATTGGCGTACAACGGAGGTGCCATAGAATGTCACTGAAGCCCCAATACGTGGGATTACGGCATCATAGTGGGGCAGTTTCTTCCCCTTATAACGAACAGATGGTCTTGCACTGGTGATGTCCATGTAGCAGTGCATGGTGTCAATCACATCCACTTCGTGGCCTTTTGCAATACCCGCTTCAACAAGACGCGATGTAGAATAAAGGCGAGGGTTACGAGACAAAATCGCAATGCGCATGGTGTTATTACCTTAAAAGTTTGTTTATATCGAGATAAAGGGTAGCGCTAGTTCTAGCTAGCTTAGGTGTTAGGATGAAATTTAGCCACCTAATTTGCGCGCATAGTAATGGAGCGGAGCGGGTCTGTCCTATGAAAAATTATTGTGGTTTCGATTTTAATAATTGAATGAAGGTCAGCAAGCTTAAGCGTAGTATGCGCCGCTTTGGTTTTACTGTTTAAACCAAGGCTAGGGTAGTTTATCTTAGTACAACGAACGACAAGTACCTGGAGTAGGGAAAAGCAAATGGCATGGTGGCAAGGCGGGGTCAATTGGGTTATTGAGTATCAAAGCAATCTTATCTGGAGCCTAGTGGTACTGGTTTTTTACCTCAGTGTTTCGCGTAAACTTTTACCTAAACTTGAAACCAACATTGAGAAAACAAAATTAAAGTCGACCAGTGCTATCAAGGGGGTTTTTGCTGCAAGAGTGCTGGTGGCAACTTTATCCCTATCTTTACTGCTACTGGCATGGGGCATTGATTTTTCTGGCTTGCTGGTGCTATCAACCTCTATATTGACCGTAACGGGCGTCGCACTGTTTGCCAGTTGGTCATTGTTAAGCAACATTACCGCCTACTTTATCTTGCTTACCAATGTGGCGTATAGAAGAGGTAATTTTGTCCGTATTCTTGACGGTGACAATTATATTGAAGGCTACATCGCTGATGTGGGGCCTTTTAGTACTCGCTTGCTGACTACTGAGCGGGAAACCTTAATGTACCCGAATAATTTAATTTTGACGCGCCCTGTATTGATTAACCCCAAACAAGCATGGGGAACCATGGGCAAAGTTGGGCTAAAAAGCAGAGAAGCCGACACCGACTCAGCGCTCCCCACAGCAAAGGGACGGAAAAAGCCCACTAAGGTGTAAATTGCGCTAGCTGGCATCGCGAATAAAGCGCGTCATACTTTGAAGAAGGGCGCGCAATTTTGCAGGTTTCAATGGCTTAGCTAGGTAGTTAACGCCTTGTTCCTTACAGCGAGTCACCAAGTCTTCATCGTGGGTCGCGGTAATTAGCGCCGCAGGCAGTACGACATTTTGTGCTGTGCGTATGGCTTCAATTAATGCTAAGCCATTCTCTTCTTTTTTATGACTTAATTGATAATCCATGAGCAAAATGTGCGGCGACACAGACGCACTGATAGACATGGCATCTTGCCACGTGTTGGCCAATGACACCGAAATGCCCCACTTCTCAAGCAGCGTTTGCATTGCGTCTAAGTTTTCCTTTTGGTCATCCACACATAGGATACGTAAGCCACTAAAGGTGGTATTTTTGGCCTTAACGAAAGCGGCTTGAATTTGCTTTTCGCCGGCATAGGGGAGGGCGAATTTGAAGACACTGCCTTTTCCTAGCGATGACGTTACCCGAATCTGGCTATTCATTTGTTCGCCTAAGCGACGCACTATGCCTAAGCCCAACCCCAACCCATGCTCACTACTTTGGTTAGTGCGAAAAAAATCATTGAAAATAGTGTCTATTTTGTCGTTTGAAATACCTATACCAGTATCGTAAACCCCTATTGTCACCTTACCTTTTTGTTTTCTTGCAATAAAAAGGACTTTGCCTTGTTGAGTGTACTTCACTGCATTGGAGAGTAGGTTTTGAGTGATTCTATATAGGAAAGTTTTATCTGCCTTTACCCTTACCGCTTGTATCCGTACGCACAGTTTCAAGCCTTTTTCTAACGCACGCATGCGCATTTCATCAATGAGCGGGGTAAGAAGTGCACGTAAATCTACATCTTCAATGTCGGGTTTCATTTCCCCTTGGTCTAACCGTGCAATATCTAACAAGGTACCAATAAGCGCCTCGCTGGACGTCACACTATGATTGAGTTTGTCTATGATACTACTCACTTGCGTCGGCAGTTCTTGCTCCTGCAGGGCCGTGATATAAAGCTTTGCTGCATTTAATGGTTGCAATACGTCGTGGCTGGCTAGGGCTAAAAACCGGGTTTTACTGGCATTGGCGTCTTCAGCCGCTTTACGTGCGCGAATAAGCTCTTTTTCAGCTTCAGAGCGACGCTCTATTTCTAATCTAAGTTCGGCGTTAATTGAGTGAACTTCTTCAGTACGTTTTTTAATACGCGCTTCCAAATCAATATTAGATTCTTCTAGTGCTTGTTGAATTTCAATGTGCCCGGTAATGTCGTTAAAGCTGGTTACAAAACCGCCACCGGGTAAGGGGTTACCCACCATTTCAATCACGCGGCCGTCTTTACGTTGACGGGTAAAGCGGTGGGAAGTGCCCGAACGTAAATGCTCTAAACGTTTCTCAACTTCTTTGTCTACATCCAGTGTGCCAAATTCACCTTGAGCCGCGTTAAAGCGAATGAGCTTTTCAATGGGCGCTCCCACCACTAACAAATCTTCCGGGTAGGTGAATAACGCCGCATAACGCTTGTTCCAAGCCACCAGATTTAGGTGTTTGTCCACCACGCTAATGCCTTGATCCATATTCTCAAGGGACGTCAAAAGCGCGGTCATATTAAACTGCATCGCTTGCGTGGTGTCGTCAAAGAAATTGATGACTTCAGTAAAGTCCATTTTTTTACCGCGCAATACGCTATCAAGTAACACCTTGGCGCTAGAGGCGCCAATCACACCTCCCAGCGCCCGTTCACAAAAGGCAAGAAAATCTTGCGTTGGGGGTTCTTCTTTGGGCAATTCGCAATGATTTAGCTGTTGATACTGGTCAAGCAATTGCGCGCATCGTCCTTCCCCCATAAACGTAGAGAGGAGGGTGATGAGGTCTGATACCGTTATATTTGTAGAGTGTTTGCTCGTGAGATTGCTTTTAACGATAGCAGGAGAGACAAACGCTTCCGCCTGAATTCTGTCTACCAATCGCTGGGGTGCTAACCATGAAAATAATATGTACATCACGGTATTCGCCGCAAGGCTTAACATGGCCCCTTGGCTAATAAGATGGTTTTGCTCTAGGCGCGACACTTGGTCGCTAACAATAGGTAACACTAGCCACAGTACCCAGATGACTAAGCCCACCATGAGGCCAGCATATACGCCATGTGCGTGGGCGCGCTTCCAGTACAAACCGCCAACAATAGCAGGCATAAGCTGGATCACTAAGGAAAAGGCGATAAGACCAATAGAGTGAAGTGAGCGGCTGGACGTCATTTGTTGATGGTACAGGTAGGCCAAAAGCAAAATAAGGCCAATCACCACACGCCGAATAAGGCGAATTTGCTTCGAATAATCCCGCTTTTCGTCTTGTGACTCTCGAAAAGCCAGGTATCTAGGCAATATGACATCATTGGTTAGCATGGTACTCAGTGTCAGTGTGGCGACGATAATCATCGCGGTAGCGGCCGATAAGCCACCAATAAATACAATCACTTGAAGCAACGCCGATTCTGAAAACATGGCTAATGATAAAACGTAAGAATCGGGCTCTACCTGACTGCCTGCAAATACCGTTTTTCCGGCAACGGCAATAATGGGAATAATCGCCGAAATAATCGTGAGATACAGAGGGAACAACCAACGGGCGGTTTTTAAGTGGCTCAGGCTCAAGTTGTCAATAATGGCTACGTGGAACTGCCGGGGTAAGCAAACTATGGCCGCGGCTGCCATGATGGTTTGCGCGATAAAGGTAAATGAACTGAACTTTGAAAGTGCGGCTTCGTTAATGAAACTTTCAAAAAGCGGGCCGGTGGCAGATTGCTTCCACGCACTGTAGCCCACCAACGCCACCAAAATAAGCGCCAGCAACTTGATCGTAGATTCAAAGGCAATAGCCAGCATTAAGCCGCGTCTATATTCGGTTACATCAGTTTGCTTAGTACCAAAATAGATGGCGAAAACAGCAATAAAAGTGGTAGCCGCAATAATAATGACATGTGAGTTGGGTTGCTGGGTAAGCAGTTGAAATGTAGAGCCAATAGCTTTTAACTGCAACGCAATATACGGAATGGTTGCCAATAGGGCGATAAGCGTGACTAACAAGGCAACCGTTTGGCGCTTACCGTAGCGGGAAGCGATAAAGTCAGAGATGGTGGTGATATGCTGTTTCTTACTGACCAAGGTTAACTTGTAGATAAATCGATAACCCAGTACATACACCAATATGGGGCCCAGCATAATAGGAAGATATATCCAGGTATCACGACTTGCCTGCCCCACCATGCCGAAAAATGTCCACGCCGTGCAATAGATGCCTAAGGCAAGAGAATAAATGGCCGGATGCGAGGTGAGTGCGCGGGCTGTAGGAGAGTTCTTGTCTCCCCAACTGGCGAGGGAAAACAGCAGAAACAAATATAAAACAGCAAGTGTTACCCAACCAAATGTCATACCTATCCTATTAACTTAAATTTCACAAGTGTTCGTTATTTATGCGCCAATTATACCTGTATCGACCATGGTCTACCTACGACCATGGTCTCATTTGGAATTCTTTCCGTCAGGTCTAGAGTATATTGCAAGCTCCTAAATGCTTGACTTTTACTGTTTTGGAAAGGGATTGCTCTACAACTTTTCAAAGCAGTAATAACGTTAACAAAGCCGAGCGTTAGTGAAATGTAAAAATACAAACAATTAATTAACCTGACATGAGGACGGAACAATGGCATTTAGAAACGATGGCGATCAAAAAGCCTATCGGAAGGAGAACCTAGGTCTCCTTGCCAAGCTTTTGGTTGTATGGTTTGTCGTGTCATTTGGTGCTGGCATTTTATTTGTCGACGCATTAAATAACATCCAATTTTTTGGCTTTAAACTGGGCTTTTGGTTCGCACAGCAAGGCTCAATTTACGTATTTGTCGCGCTTATCTTTGTTTATATGGCAAAGATGAATGCTATGGACAAGCGTTACGGCGTAGACGAGGAGTAATACGATGGACGTTCAAACTCTCACCTTTATCATAGTGGGCGCGTCTTTCGCGCTTTATATCGCCATTGCCATTTGGGCTCGCGCGGGTTCAACAAACGACTTTTACGTAGCGGGTGGCGGTGTTCCCCCAGTGATGAACGGTATGGCCATGGCGGCAGACTGGATGTCAGCTGCGTCATTTATTTCAATGGCCGGCCTCATTTCCTTTATGGGTTATGACGGCGCCGTTTACCTTATGGGGTGGACAGGCGGATATGTATTGCTTGCCCTATGTTTAGCCCCCTACCTACGTAAGTTTGGTAAATTTACTGTACCTGATTTCATAGGTGACCGCTACTACTCACAAACAGCCAGAACCGTGGCAGTATTCTGCGCGATATTTGTGTGCTTCACTTATGTGGCAGGCCAAATGCGTGGCGTAGGCGTGGTTTTCAGTCGCTTCTTAGAAGTGGACATTGTTGCCGGCGTTGTTATTGGTATGGTTATCGTGTTTTTCTACACCGTATTAGGCGGCATGAAAGGCATTACCTATACTCAGGTAGCGCAATATTGCGTAATGATATTTGCCTATATTGTTCCTGCGGTATTCATTTCTATTATGGTGACAGGACACATTCTTCCTCAAACCGGCTTTGGTGCCACCTTGGCCGATGGTTCGGGGATGCACTTGCTGCAGAAACTCGATAACTTGTCTACCGAGTTAGGGTTTCATGAATACACCTCGGGAACCAAAAGTACGATTGATGTCTTCTTTATTACCTTCGCGCTTATGGTAGGCACTGCAGGGCTTCCTCACGTTATTGTGCGCTTTTTTACTGTGCCTAGAGTTCGTGACGCCCGTAAATCTGCAGGCTATGCACTGGCGTTTATTGCCATACTTTATACCACAGCACCTTCTTTGGCAGCCTTCGCCAGAGTGAATATGATTGAAACCATTAACGGGCCAGAACTCACCGGTACCAGTTATGCCGAAGCCCCCAGCTGGATTAAAAACTGGGAACAAACGGGGCTTATCGAGTTTAACGATAAAAACGGGGATGGTGTTATGTTCTACTCGGGTGATGAGCGTAATGAAATGAAGGTCGATCGGGACATCATGGTGCTGGCGAACCCAGAAATTGCTAATCTGCCTGCTTGGGTTATCGCCTTAGTGGCTGCCGGTGGGGTTGCCGCCGCGTTGTCTACATCAGCGGGGTTACTGTTGGTTATTTCCACGTCGGTGTCTCATGACTTATTGAAACGAAACTTTGCGCCGAATATTACCGATAAAGCTGAGCTATTTTATGCAAGACTGGCAGCGGGGGTCGCCATTGTTATTGCGGGTTACTTCGGGATTAATCCCCCAGGGTTTGTGGCGCAGGTGGTCGCCTTCGCCTTCGGCTTAGCAGCGTCCAGCTTCTTCCCAGCAATTATTATGGGCATATTCAGTAAGCGAATGAATGACAAGGGCGCGATTGCAGGTATGGTGTCAGGTATTGCCTTCACTGCGGCTTACATCATTTACTTTAAGTTTATCAGCCCTGCTGCGAATACCCCTGAAAACTGGTGGTTTGGTATTTCGCCAGAAGGTATTGGTACTTTGGGTATGATGGTGAATTTCTTGGTGGCCTTTGCGGTATTTAAAGCCACAGATGATGCGCCACAAGAAATTCAGGAGTTAGTGGAAAGCATTCGCTTCCCTAAAGGCTCTGGTGAAGCATCGGCTCATTAACCTAGTAGGAGAAAAAAGGGATGTCGACTATTGCACAGCAAGTTTCAGATTTTCTTGCAACATCGGCTCCCTTTGACAGCTTAGATGAGGCGGCGCGAGATAGTTTGCTTATTGGCGCCGAACTCATTTACCTCACTCAAGAAAAAGCGGCAGACGTTAAAGCGACGTCTGCCGCTTTATACCTTATTCAAAGCGGTCAATATACGGTGAAAGACAGCTTTGAGCCGAAGCGGCATGTTAGCGACGGAGACTACTTTGGTATTCACGGTTTATTAGACCGCCAAACCTACTCAATAGACATCGTGGTAGAAAGTCCGGGTTTAGTTTTTAAGTTCGCCGCTTTGCGGGTAGCGGCGCTCTTCGACAACCCCCATGTTCTTGGTTTTTTTCAAGGGTTACAGCGGAACGATTTGCAGAACCAAGCTGCGTTGTCATCAAGTTCTATGTGGTTATACAAACCACTTGGTGATGTTTTAGAAAAATTGCCCATTAGCACTGATGAAACCACGTCTATTCAGGACGCCGCCGTGTTAATGCTTAAGCACAGCGTGTCTTCATTGCTTATTACACAGCAAGAAACTCTGGTTGGAATTGTCACCGATCGTGATTTGCGCAATAGAGTAGTGGCAAAAGGACATGATAGTCGTCTCAGTGTGAGTGAGATTATGACCAAAGCGCCGGTACAAATTACTCACCAAAAAACCGTGTTCGATGCATTAGCATTAATGACGGAGAAGAACATTCATCATTTACCTATTATTAATAAGCAGACAAACGCCCCTATAGGCATGATTACCGCTACCGATATCGCGCGTCAGCAAAAAGGCAATGTATTGTTTATTATGGGCGCGCTTTCCAAAGCCGATAGCTTGTATGCGTTGACGCGACTGTCTTGGCAACTCCCTCATTATTTGTCTTCACACGCCAAACGGATGGGAGATTTTGATATTGCGGGAAAGGTACTTTCGCAGGCCACCGACATTATGACGCGAAAGCTAATTACGTTTTTCCAACAGGCCCACGGGAAAGCGCCGATGATGTTTGCGTGGTTAGTGTATGGATCGCAAGCGCGGGAAGATCAAACCCTAGGATCGGATCAGGATAATGGCCTTTTACTCGCTAAATCCCCCAATCAAACACAGGCTGAATACTTTCGGAATATGGCGAGTTACGTATGCCAAGGCCTGGCAAAATGCGGCATAAAGCTATGCAATGGTAATATCATGGCGAGTAATGACGCGCTTCGTTTACCGTTAGATAAGGCCATTGACGAAGCCAAGCAATGGATAGCTTCACCCACTAAAAGCGCCATTATGCACTTTAATATCTTTTTAGATGTGCGTTGTGCAGCAGGAGATATTGATTTGTTTCGCCAGTTGCAACAGGCGCGACAACCCTTATTGAAACAATCTGCATTCCTAGCTGCTCTTGCCAGGCATACTAACGATATCGCTGTACCTTTGTCGGTATTTCAAAAATTCGTTTACGAAAAAGATAAGCAGCGTAAAGACACCATTGATATTAAAGTGAAGGCCATCGCGCTGGTGAATAATATTGCGCGGGTATATGCCCTAGCGGGTGGTGTGCAGGTACCTTCTACCTTAGCGCGCTTAGCTGCTTTACCTCAACAGGCTGGACTTGCTAAAAAAGATGCCGACAATTTACGTGATATTTGGCTATTTTTAAATCGCTTACGGTGGCGACATCAATTAGACAATAAAGCGACTGACAGCTGTGTGTCTATAGGTTCATTGTCTTCTATCGAAAAACATCAATTAAAAGCGTCGTTAAAAGCCATTGAAAGAGCTAAACAAGCCATGGTCATGAAATTCTCTGGTGGTATGGGGTAGTGTGGTCGTTAAATTTATTGTGGCGAAAGATATGTGGCAACGATTTGCACTTACTCAACATAGCCAGTGCGAATTTAGATTTACTGGCTGTAGATTTAGAACTCACCTCGCTGCAAGTGGAAGACGCTGAGATAACGTCAATAGGCTGGGTAGCGGGTAAAGCAAACTCGGTGATACTAGACTCCAGTTACTATCGCCTAATCAAAAGTGACGCACAGCTAGGGCAAAGCCCAATTATACACGGCCTTACGCCTGATCTACTGAATAAGGGCGAAGGTCTTAACGACGTGGTTGAAGCCCTTCGTTCTGCCATGCTGAATCATGTGCTTGTTTTTCACAATGCCATGTTAGATTTAGCGGTGTTAAACAAAGTATTTGTTCGCTACCGTTTACCAAAAATAGAAGTGGTCTATTTTGATACGTTAAAGTTGGCACTGTACCTTCTAGAGAAACGACATACCCTTGTTCCACAGCGCGGTGTATCTCTTAGCCGCTGTCGCGCCCGCGCAGGTTTACCAAAAGCGCCCGCTCACAACGCACTCGATGATGCCCTTGCCACCCTTGAGCTTTGTTTTGCACAACAGCACGAGATGGGGCTCACTAAAGAGCACGCGTTTAATCGGCTCATTCACACCCACGCAATAGGCTGGTTTACCTTAGGCAAATAAACATGCCTCACTAGGTATGTTAAAACAGCAATTCACTTAAAATGAGCCCGAATAACACTATATTTACCAGTACCCCTAGCATAAAAAAGTAGCTTCGGGGACTGGGGTTTTTCTCGGTGGCAATCCCGTAATAAAGCCACATATGAACTAGCCTACTAACTGCATACACCCAACAAAGAATAGCTAAGAATAGAGGCGATACGCCGATAAACATTGACAAAATAGCTGGCAAGGTAAATTGGTGGATATTTTCTAATGAATTGTGAAAGGTGCGGTGACTACGAAAAACGAAGCTATCGTGACTAAGGTCTTCACTTACCTTTCCCGGCACATACTGACTCTGCTTCCTATGCGCTATCGCGGCCACAAGATTTTGAATAAATACAGTTAGGCAAATAAGCACAATGGCAGCAATAGAATAAATATAAGGGGAAAACAAAGTGACACTCCGATCGAATAGTAATAAAGCTAATACGGAATAACGCAAATAGGGGTTTAAAATCCGGCTAAATTTCGCTTTTCAACTCATAGGTGTTAATAAATTGTTAACTTTAGGATCTTGCCCTATACTTAAGTTCTGTTATCAGGAAGTAAGGGCATCAAATGAACCGTCTGTGTTTAGTGTTTCTGTTGTCATGCGCTTTGGTCGGGTGTGCGTCAACGTCTCCGCCTGTTGTATTAAGTCCCTATCCTGCATTGCACGATGAGTTATTTACAAGTTATGAAGCGTTTCCGGTAGAAACCGAAGAGGAGGTGTTTTATTTAAGCCCAGAAGCAAAGGCCTTTGTGGATCGCGCCACTATTATTTCCGGTGGAAGTGCCCATCATAAAAGCGTAAAGAAATTAGTATCAGCGATTTTCGATCATTCAGAAATGGGGTTGCTATATCGTAACAATGCTAATTCCACTGCTGATACCACATTTAATAATCGCGCAGCGAATTGTTTGTCTCTCTCTATTATGACCTACGCCATGGCTCAGCATGCCGGTTTTGAAGCAAAATTTTATGAAGTTGATATTCCTGAGTACTGGACCCGTAGAGAGGGTTTTAGTTTTCTGAACGGGCATATCAACCTTCGTGTTGGCATATCGAAAGATCCCACCGTTATGAATATAGGGCCGTCTTTTGCTGACGTAGATTTTGACCCACAAATGCTACGAAATCACTTTCCCCGCATTAACGTGACGAAAAAGCGTATCCTCGCCATGTTTTACAACAACAAAGGCGCTGATGCATTGATAGCAAATAGCTACACTCGGGCATACAGTTACTTTAGAGCGGCAGCGGTCCTCGCGCCCGAGTTAGAGCAAAGTTGGGTAAATTTGGGCGTCTTGTATCGTATGGTTGGTGAATTTGATTATGCCCAACAAAGCTATGATTACGCGCTCAACTTAAATGAGAATAACTTAACCGCATGGGAAAACTTAGCCATATTGCATCGACACAAAGGTGAAATGGATAGAGCGGATGAGATTAAGGTCATGGTGGATTTTCGCCGTAAAAGTAACCCTTTCTATCATTTCATTCTAGGGGAGCAAGCGCTTGAAGAAGGTCGATATGAGGAAGCACTTACCTTTTACCAACGGGCACTAAGGTTAGACAATACGAGGCACGAAGTGGTGTTTGGGATGTCTAAAGTGTATTACGCCCTTGGCGATATCTCAAGTGCCGAACGCTTTCTAAAGCGCGCTGTTCTACTGGCACCTAATGAACAAGACGAGCACAGGTATACAAGTAAACTGTCTTCTTTAGCGAATAACGAAACGTAAAAAGCCATGGGAGTTCCATGGCTTTCGCTGTGAGTTAGCATTAAAGCTAGCTTTATAGGGGGTTAGATTACCCCTAGCTCTCTTAAACGCTCTTGCAGGTAGCTGCCTGTGGTATGACGCTCAGACAATACCACGTCTGGGCGTGGGTGTAGAAACAGTGGTAGCGAAATGCGAGACTTCGTCATGTCTGCGCCATCGGGATTTACCACTCGGTGGGTGGTAGACGGGAAATAGTGGCCAGAGGCTTCTTGCAGCATATCGCCAATATTGACGATGAGATTGCCAAAGTCGCACGGTACGTCTAACCAGCTTCCATCTTTCGCCTGCACCTGAAGCCCAGGCTCATTTGATGCCGGTAAAATAGTAATTAAATTAATATCTTCATGGGCTGCGGCACGAATCGCATCAACTTCTTCATCACCACTGAGTGGTGGGTAGTGAAGTACACGAAGCAAGGTTTGATCAGAATCTTTGATCATGTCGCCTAGTGGCTGACTGTAGTGCTTGCTGACGTCTTCTGGCGAGTGTGATTCAATCCAGCTCAGTAATTCTGACGCTAAGGTATTAGCTTCTTCATAGTACTGAGAAAGCTGAGGGCGCAAAGACTCAGGACATTGACCCCAAGGGTAATAATGGAAATACTCTTTGATGTCTTTCTTAGTAAAGCCTTTTGCTACTTCTGACACACTTTGAGGAAAAAATCCGTCCTGCTTACCTTTGTTATAGAGGTAGTCATTCTTTTCTTCACTGTCGAAGAACCCTTGCCAGTTGTCATAGATACCCTGAACAAGAGATTGTTGAATGGGGTGATTTTTAAGTACACCAAAGCCGGTTTCGCGAAGAGACTGTACAAATTCTTCCTGAGCATTTGGCGCTTTGTAATCTACAGCTACTAATTGCATAACTTTTATCCCGTAAATTTTGATTGCGGCATTATAAAGGTAGACGGGCCGCCAAAAAAGCTAGGGTGATTGATTTAAATCAATCGCCCTAATCTAAAGTTAAATAATGTAGTAAAAGTTGACTGATTAGTCTATTTTTCTCTCTATTTAACCGAGCGATAGGTAGAAGCCAGCGAGTGCTGCACTCATCAAGTTTGAGAGTGTCGCTGCAATAACTGCCTTCATGCCTAAGCGCGCAATTTCTTTTCGGCGAGTAGGTGCCATAGCGCCTATTCCACCCATCAAAATAGCGATAGAAGAGAAGTTTGCAAAACCACAAAGTGCAAAGGTGATAATGGCCTGAGATGCTTCAGATAGCTGTGATTGGTTTTCTAAAAAATTGAGGTATGCAACGAATTCGTTAACCACCATTTTTTGTCCAATAAAGCTGCCCGCAAGTTGTGCTTCTTCCCATGGAACGCCGATTGCCCATGCAAGTGGTTGAAGAACATAACCCAGGATCCCTTCAAAGGTGACATTTTCATAGCCAAATAATGCCGCAGACCAACCAATAAGGCCGTTGAACATGGCAATAAGTGCTATGAAAGCGAGAAGCATGGCACCTACATTGAGGGCAAGTGTCATACCTGATGCCGCTCCGCTAGCAGCGGCATCAAAAACATTGGCGTAGCCGGTATCTTCGGCATCTATTTCTTTTAGTTCTTCGTTAGGTTTGCTGGTTTCTGGCAAGATGATTTTCGCCATGAGCAAGCCGCCTGGCGCGGCCATAAAGCTGGCTGCAAGTAGATATTTTAGTTCTACGCCCATGCCCGCATAACCTGCCATCACTGAACCGGCAATGGAAGCCAAACCACCCACCATGACCGCAAACAACTCAGAGGTTGTCATGTGAGGTATGAAGGGGCGAACCACTAAGGGAGCTTCGGTTTGCCCCACAAAAATGTTGGCAGCCGACGACATTGACTCTGGCTGGCTTGTTTTCAACAACTTTTGTAGTGCTCCTCCAATGACCTTAATGATTAAGCCCATTACTTTTAAATGGTATAGCACAGCAATCAGTGATGAGAAAAAGACAATAACCGGAAGCACGTTGAAGGCAAAGATAAAGGCGATAGATTTATCACCGATAGGGCCAAACAAGAAGTTGATACCTTCTTGACTGTAGGCAATAATATTGGCTACAAAGCGTGTCATTGAAAGCAACACTTGTTTGCCTGGCTCAGAATAAAGGACGAAAGCCCCTACAGACGCTTGAATCGCAAACGCGCCACCAACCGTACGCCAATTAATACTGCGTTTTGCTGACGACATAGCAAATGCAATGCCTAAAAGGACGGCTACGCCCAATAAACCTACCATACTTTCAATCCTTTAGAGAAGCGCCTGCTGGATGTGTGACTTGATAACATCTAGCGCTATTTGATTTTTTCCGCCTTGTGTTACTACTACATCAGCAGTAAAACGACTGGGCTCGATGAATTGGTGATACATGGGTTTAACCGTTTCCTCATATTGCTTAGCAACGGAGTCTATGGTTCTTCCTCTTTCCTTTATATCACGCATCATTCTGCGCATGAGGCAGATATCAAGAGGCGTATCTACAAAGATTTTTACGTCATACAACGGAAGTAAGTCTGAACGCGCAAGCAGCATGATCCCTTCTAAAATAATCACGGGTGCGGGGTTTAAACGTTCCGTTTCAGGTAATCGCGTATGCGTTTTAAAGCAATAATGCGGATAGTCTATAGGTTGACCTTCTCGCAACGCCTGAAGATGGGCTTTTAATAGCTCATGCTCAAACGCGTTAGGATGGTCGTAGTTATTTTTTTCCCTAGCTTCCATGGGCAAGTGATCTTGTGCGCGATAATAATGATCTTCGCGCAACACTTGAACAGGACGGCCTTGAGCTTCAAAACCGTTAAATAAATTTTGCGTAAATAACGACTTTCCAGAACCCGAAGCTCCAGAAATGGCAATAATTAAAGGCGATTGCATAATACTATAAAGCTGATTTTATTGGTGCAAAGATACGCGTTTAGCCCTCATGAATCAATGCCATATTCACGATTATCGAGATTTTGGATCGGGCTTTGCTAGCTCAAAGCCCGAACTTCCATGTATTTTCAAGGTATTGCGAGAGACTAGCCTTTGGTTTCAAATATTTTACAAATGGTCAAAAAATAGTTAGTTTCCAATAATTTCCACATCTTCTAATGATAATTGGGTTAATGCGTAGGAATGTTGTTTGGAGCGCGACCCTTCACCCTGCGCGCGGGGCGGATAATAGCGTTCTTTTTCTACGCTATAGCCGTTAAATACCTCGTCTAATGCCGCACGAATTTCACTAAGGGTCTTATCTAAGTTGGCATTGAAGTCGGGGCGCTTGCGTTTGGTATGACCCAACTCAATTAATCTGCCGAAGGTTTTATTGGCCAATATAATTAAATCGCCAGGCACATCTTTGTGGGGGGGTAAAGCTTGTTCGGGATTCATAGCGCAGTATTTAATTAAGGCGGTATAGAAACACAAAGGTTTGTTTTGCAGTACTACCGTGGTGCCGTTCACGCCGTTACCCAAGGTTTTATCTCTTAAATTAATCACTAATTTGGGTTGCGGGGGAAGCGTGATGGTTTCACTTTCCACTGGAACCTTCACTTTTGACTGTTTTACTGCATACAAAGGCGCAACCAATAAAGCTAAGAAGAAGCTCCAAACACTGAATGACAATTGGCTATACAAAGGCATTGAGGCAAAAGTAACAGATATTTCTTGTTCAGCGTTGGTCAACAGTACTTCTTCTTCTACGCTAAATGCTTGAGAAAAAGAATCTTGTGATACGGCTTTAATAGACTTTACTCGCGCAGGGTAGATTGTTTTTGCGAGATAACCATTTATTTCTTTCAGGTATTTTTTTACGGCGTAACTGTTAACGGGCGTTAATAGGGTTGCATTTCCAATGTCGAGAAAAGCGCTATCTAGAACTACACGGCGCTCTAGGTTATCTAATGCATGGTGTCGGCTGCCATGAGCCCCCATGAGTTGAAAAACAGCACTAATGGATTGTAGGGTGGCGAAAATGATCAGTGCGGAAATGGCCACTCTGGCGTTAAATTTATATTTTTCATCATTCATGGGTTGCGCATCCCTCTTCCAGAATTAATGTCTTGTAATAAGGACGGGGGTGAGAGTCAGAGATATCTTTCACAACCTGTTGCATGGCGCAAAAGAGGTCTGTGTTTTTGGTTTGCATTTTTAGAAACCACTGCATACCACTCACTGTTTCTTGAAGGGGCATGGCGTAATTCTTTGATAATGACTCATTGTCTTCTACGGCCCAGTAAGATGAAATGATATCAACTTCACCGGCTAATAATGCGCGTCTTAATTCTTTGTGCGAACTGTAGTAATTGATATCAACATTATTGGCACTTAATCCAAGTTCCTGCATCACCGTTTTAGGCACGATGTGGCCAGACCGGCTGCTTGGGTAATCCAATAGACCAAAGCGTTTGCCCAATAAGTACTCTTTATCGAGTACGGGCTTTTCCCGTAGCGATATAAAATAAGCACTATAATTTGGATGCGCAGCAATGCGTGTTAAGCCATATATCTCATCGGCACCAAAGGCTTCAACCACATTTTTCTTAATTAACGCTAAATCCACCACACCGTGGTTAATGTATCGAAAGGTATCGTAGTCGCTTTGCCCTATAACAATGCGAACCTCGCCATACTGCCTTTTAATGATTTTATTACTACACAAGCGATCGAGGGCCATTTGTGCAATACCATGGTCGGTAACATAAACCGAGAAAACGTCTTTATTCCCCTGCAGTTCAGTGGCGCAGGACAAAGTTTGGCCAGTAAGTGGGGGAACTTCTGGAAAATTATTTACATTAGAAAAATAGCCCGCACTGCTGCAAATAAATGCAGCAATAACGAATAATATCCACCTTCCGGTAGCAACAATTCTGACTTTTGCCAAAAAAAGACCAAATGAATTAATGATTTGTATAGTGATTTCATCAGCTAAGGTTATTTAATGCAATAGGTAAATTTATTTTAATCATCTATGTATATGATTATCAATGGAATTATATAAGTTAACCTGAATTTGGTTAAACGCTGTTTATTAGTGCTCAATGTGCCAAGAATAGAATCCAGAAAAATAATAAATGCTTGATAATTATAATAAGTAAAACAACTTGACCACTTGGTCAAGTTAGGCTGAGGAAGGCAAGGGGACACAAGCGCTAGCCAAATAATTAAAATTGTAAGTTTTGTAATAAATTTGACATGAAGGTCAATGACAATTCATGCGATTTACGAGTTAGCAATCTCAAACGTTTTTTCATATATCAGAGGTGGTAGTAGAAAGTATTTTCTCTCTACCCCAATAAAAGAAATTTAAACAAGAAAGGGAAACACACATGAAAACATCAGCTAAGTTGAGCCGCATCGCGGCGGCTGTTGCTTTGTCGGTTGGTCTATCTACAACCGCCATGGCGCAGGTTACCTCTTCTGAACTTAACGGTCAGATACTTGCACCAAACGGCAGCCCAGCAGTAGGCACGGTAATCAAAGTTACTCACGTACCTACAGGTGCAGTAAAAACAGTTACCGTTAATAATGGTGGTACTTTCAGCCTTCGTGGTCTTCGCGTTGGTGGTCCATACACTATCGAAATCGATTCTGATGAATACGCCGATCAAACAATCAGCGACGTATACCTAGAACTAGGTGAGTCAGCGTCTATCGAGCGTTCTTTAGAAAACGCCGCTGACTACGAAAACATCGTTGTTACTGCATCTCAAGTTAGCAGCCTTTCATTCGGTCAAGTAGGCCCATCTGCCAGCTTCGACCTTTCAACCCTTGAACAGGCACCGGCAATCAACCGTGACATCACCGACATCGTACGTATCGACCCACGTATCTATGTTGACGAAGGTGGCTCAGGCGGTATTCAATGTGTTGGTAAAAGCCCACGTTTCAACAGCTTGACTGTTGACGGCGTACGCATGAACGACCTTTTTGGTCTTAACTCAAATGGCTACCCTACTGAAAGAATGCCTTTCTCTTACGACGCCATTGAAGGTGTTTCTGTTGAAATCGCACCTTTTGACGTTATTTACGGTGGCTTCTCAGCGTGTAACATCAGTGCAGTAAGTAAAACGGGTACTAACGAAGTACACGGTACTGCGTTCTATGATTACGGTAGCGACAGCCTACGCGGTGA
>MDTG01124517.1_pt1 | contig 32681 bp, 32 predicted proteins | sample 811421 | NCBI WGS metagenome assembly MDTG01 (sample SAMN05326645, study PRJNA326480) | marine metagenome | isolation source: seawater | place: Pacific Ocean: South East | collected 2011
CATTCCTCCGTAGAACAGCGCTAAACCCGGCACCATAAAAAGCACCAGAGCAGCAGAGGTCAGGACCCAGGCGATATTGCCTTCCATTCGATCTTCCTTTCGCGCGGAGGCGGCTCCGCTTCAAAAGAAGTTAGGAAGGGGAAGTCATCACACAGTTTCGTTTGTGTTAAGGCACGGTAAATTTTGTTTCGGGTTTCGGAACGTTAATTCGCGTGGTCTAAAGCCTGAACGAGATCTGCTACTAAGTCGTCAATTGATTCGATGCCCACCGAGATACGGACAAGGTCATCGGGAACTTCAAGCGCCGAACCTGCAACGGAAAGGTGAGTCATGACTCCTGGATGTTCGATGAGTGATTCCACCGCACCCAGGGACTCGGCCAGGGTAAATACTTCAGTTTTGGTGACGAGACGTTCAGCCGCTGCTTGGCCTCCTGCCAATCGGAAACTGACCATGCCCCCAAAGTTCTTCATCTGCTTGGCAGCAACCTCGTGACCTGGGTGGTTCTCCATCCCGGGATATAGAACTTGGCTAACAGCATCATGTTCGTTGAGCACGGCGACGATTTGTTGCGCATTTTCGCAGTGCCTGTCCATCCGAACAGGCAGCGTTTTAACACCCCTCAAGGCAAGGTAACAATCAAATGGACTGGGGATAGCGCCAACCGCATTCTGGATATACACCAAGTCCTCAGCTAATGATTCATTGTTGGTCGCTACGAACCCACCAACAACATCACTATGGCCACCTATGTACTTGGTTGCTGAGTGGACTACCACATCTGCTCCCAGGGCCAATGGCTGTTGCAGGTACGGAGTCGCAAATGTGTTGTCAACCACAACCATGCCGCCTAGCTCATGTACGACATCGGAGATCGCTTGGATATCGAAGATTGCAAGCATCGGATTTGTGGGTGTTTCCAGCCACACCATCCTGGAGTCCGGCGTCCAGGCTTCTTTTATTTGCTCCGGTTTCGTGAGGTCCACTGCTGCATTAGCCAGTCCAGATTTTTTACCGTGGACACTGTCGATCAACCGAAAAGTTCCTCCGTAAGCGTCATTCCCTAACAAGATTTGAGATCCGGGGGGTAATTGCCGAAATAGGGCATCTTCAGCAGATAGCCCACTAGCGAAGGCAAACCCATATTTAGCGGCTTCCAAGGATGCCACACAAGCTTCATACGCATGGCGGGTAGGGTTTCCAGTTCTTGAGTATTCGTACCCATTCTTCGGAGCACCAGGTGCATCTTGGGCAAATGTCGTTGACATCGAGATAGGTGTGACTACTCCTCCGGTTCTTTGATCGTGGGGTTGACCAGCTCGGATTGCTCGAGTTTCAAAACCGAAATCATCCGGGTTTTCGAAACCCGAAAGAAGGGGATCGCCGCCCATCATTTCGCATCTACCTCCAAATGTTCTTTCATGACCTCAGAGTTCATTGCATCTGACTGCGTTAACAAGGTCCGTGGTCGGCCGGCATCATGCACCAACAACACCGGAGCCGTTTCGAGCTTACTTATCGCGGCGATCGCTGATTCTCCTAGTCCAACGACAGGTAAAGCTGGGTCCATTAATTCCTCAGCAGATAAATCAAGAATGCCTTCAATATCAAATGATTTTTGCATGAGGGACTCTTCCGACAACGATCCCATGACTTCTGCTGCTGCTATCGGCATTTCGCCTTTCGCCACCGGAAGGTGCGACAACTGATTGTGTTGCATAATTTCGATTGCCTCCCGGATCTTGGTTTCAGGAGAGACATAAACCAACTCCAATTTGCCACCCGGTGTAGGTCCCAACAAATCAGCAACGCTTAGTCCCACGCATTCGGAGAAGCCCATATTTGCCATCCAGGTCTTATCGAACACTTTGCTCAAATACCCGCGACCACTGTCAGGGATCAGAACGACCACAAGGTCATCGGCCGCTAGGTTTTCAGCCGCTGAAAGTGCAGCGGCGACTGCTGTTCCCCCAGAGCCCCCAATCAGAATCCCTTCTTCGACGGTTACTCGATGTGCCATCGAAAAGGATTCAGCATCACTAATAGCAATAGTCGAATCAACTATCTCGGGGTCATAAGTGTCCGGCCAGAAATCTTCTCCGACCCCTTCGACTAGATACGGGCGCCCGCTCCCCCCCGAATAGACCGAATTAGTTGGATCTGCTGCAATTATTTTTATGTTGGGGTTTTGTTCTTTCAAAAACTTACCGACACCGCTAATAGTTCCTCCGGTGCCTGCCCCTGCTACGAAATGAGTGACTCGACCTTTAGTTTGTGCCCAGATTTCTGGGCCCGTTGACTCGTAGTGAGCCTTTGGGTTTGCTTGATTGTGGTACTGGTTCGGTCGATAGGCGTTAGGGATCTCTTTGACCAGTCTTTCTGCGGTGGAGTAGTAAGAACGTGGGTCTTCGGGAGCAACTGCTACCGGGCAAACAACCACTTCAGCGCCGTAGGCCTCCAATAGGGTCACTTTCTCGCTACTGACTTTGTCTGTCATCACAAAGATGCACTCATAGCCACGTTGAGCGGCGACGATAGCCAGACCTACTCCGGTGTTTCCCGATGTCGGTTCAATAATGGTGCCACCCGGTTTGAGGAGGCCTGCTTTTTCAGCCTCATCAATCATCGTGAGCGCCGGTCGATCTTTAGAACTGCCACCTGGGTTGGTCGTCTCAAGCTTTGCGACTACTGGACAAGGGACTTCAGCTCCGATTCTCGGCAACCTAACCAGCGGTGTCTTCCCAATCAGATCAAGCACTGAGTCGGCAACATCCAGGTCCCGCATGTCCATGCCTCTAGTCTGCTCGTTTTCAGTCAGGTTCACACAGTTAATCAGCAGATGTCCGACTGCCAGGGACTTTCCCAGGTCAGCTTTTGAGTTGCAAACATCTGACCGTGAGACTCACCAAGAATTGGCGTGCTTGGTAACTAGTCAGCCCAGGATTTCTTTAGCTAGCTGACGGAACCTCTCAACGTTTGCTTCCTTAACTGTTTCGTAGCCACGAATCATGTCAGGGAGTTCCGCTAACTGCACCGCTCTGTCATAGGTTTCTGGGCGCAGGTCCGCTAACGCGTGATCAATTATCTCTTGGTACTCGTCGACTAGACCCCTTTCCATCTTCCGGTGAGCGGTATTGCCAAACACGTCCAAAGGAGTTCCACGCAAGAACTTCATCCGACGCAACACTGCAAAAGCAAGGTCGCCCGAGCGCCCTAACCCTATTTTCTGATCAAGCCCTAAACGTTTCATCGAAGGCGGATGCAGTTTGTAGGTAATTTTGCTGCGATCTCCAAATTGTTCGCGAACAGCCTGATGAAAGTCTTTTGAGCGGTGTAAGCGCGCTACTTCATATTCATCTTTGTATGCCATGAGTTTGTAGAGATATCTCGCATAAGACTCAGATAGCCGGGTGTCTTCACCGATAGCCATCTCTGCCTTTCGCACTGCACTCACTTTCTCGACGTACTTCTTGGCGTAATTATTATTTTGATATTCAACGAGTTCTACCGCACGAATTTTTAGCAACCTCTCAAGTTCCTCAGACGCGTCCGGGACTCCTTCGATAAGGCTTTGCAGTATCTGAGAAACTTTGGTTTCTCGCCGAGCTTTTCCTTCTTCCTCGATACCCAATGACTCTATGAAATCTGGCTCAATAACGATCTGGCGGCCGATTCTGAATGCTTGGGTATTCATCTCAACTGCTACGCCATTTAGTTCAATAGCGCGTTCTATTGCAGCTGCACTAATCGGCACAACGCCACTCTGGTATGCAGAACCCAGGACAATAATGTTCGCCGGCATATGCGACCTAAAGAGATTGTCTGAAAGGTTGCCAGCGTCGTAATAAACGTTCTTCTCCGCGATCGTTGCACTATCAATCGAATCTTGTAGCGCTGACCATTCGGGGTACTCCGCCGAGGTATCACGGACCATAGCTCCCGTAGGTACTTTGCTCGAGGACACAAGCGCGACGGTTCGTCCAGGCATTGCTTTCTCTAGGTTTGCGGGATTGGTTCCGCTAAGAAGGTCGAAGACGATGTAAGCATCTGCTTCTCCGGTCGCAATCTTGTTTGCTTCTCCCAAATCAAGTTCACCATCTGGGCGCCGAATCTTAAGATTAGACACCACCGGGCCGCCTTTTTGGGCCAACCCAGTCTGATCTAAACCATGCGCCTCTTTGCCGTCAAGCAAAGCTGCGGTGGCTAGCAGCTGGTTGACTGTAACAACCCCAGTTCCTCCAATACCGATCATCAACACGTTGCCTTCGTCGAGCCGGTCAGGCTCAATTTGATCTGCTTGAATTTCGGCGATCGCTAGGGCTGATTTTTCAGGAACTGCTCCGCCTGCAACTACCTCAATGAAGGCAGGGCAGTCACCGTCGAGGCACGTGAAATCCTTATTGCAAGACGATTGGTGGATTGATGTTTTCCGACCAAACTCAGTTTCCACAGGTTGGACAGATAGACAACTCGATTTCTCGCCACAGTCACCGCAACCTTCGCACACAGCTTCGTTGATGAATACGGCCATCGTTGGCTCTGCAACCTTGCCTCTTTTCCGGTCACGCCGAAGTTCCGCCGCACACGGCTGATCATAGATAAGCACTGTGCATCCTGGAACATCTCGAAGCATTCGTTGCGCTTCGTCAAGGCGATCGCGATACCAAACTTCGGTGCCATCCGCGAACTTTGCGTCCTCACCATATTTTTCTGTGTCATGGGTAAGAACCATGATCTTTGAAACACCTTCTGCTTCCAACGAGCGTGATAATTCCGGGACTGTCATTCCTCCGTCAACGTCTTGTCCCCCAGTCATGGCAACTGCGGCGTTATACAGAATTTTGTATGTGACGTTGGTTCCGGCAGCTACTGCTTGTCGAACTGCTAAAGAACCAGAATGATGGAAAGTTCCGTCACCGATATTTTGGAAACGGTGGTCCATAGTCACAAATGGCGCAGCCCCCACCCATTGGACTCCTTCACCGCCCATTTGTGTGGTGCCCTTAACGTTTCTCGTCGGCGTCATCGAAGCCATACCGTGGCATCCAATTCCCCCACCCGCCTCAGATCCCTCTGGAACCCACGTCGATCGATTGTGCGGGCATCCCGAGCAGAAGTTTGGAGTTCGGTTTGACTGTTTCTTGCTATCTGGAGCGCCCAATGAAACAGGGATAGTTATACGTTCCCGAACGGCCGGACCTACTGAGTCTTCCCCCAGGTGTTGAACCAAGAAAGGTCTGATTTTTCGGGCTATCAGGTCAGCGTCCATCTCCCCGTGGCCCGGAAACCAGAATCCGTTCGACGCGTCCCTTTTACCGAGAATGGTTGGAGCGTTAGTCGATCCGTAAAGAATCTCACGCATAAACATTTCTATAAATGCGCGTTTTTCCTCGACCACGACAATGGTTTCGAGCCCGCGGGCAAATTCTTTAACTCCGTTGGCTTCAAGCGGCCATACGACGGCTGGTTTGTACAGTCGCACTCCGCGCTGTTTCAGTGCGGATTCATCGAGACCCATCCGGTCTAAGGCTTCGCGCAGGTCGTAATAGGTTTTGCCTGCTGCCACGATTCCAAGCCGAGCATCGGAAGTTGCACCAGTAACTAAATCAAGTTTGTTTAGACGAGTGAAGGCATCAGTGGCCTCCATTCGGCCTTCATGAATTTCAAGTTCTTGACGCACAGCCAAAGGTCCGAAAAGTGAATCTTGCTGGGTGTGCTGCCATGGGACTCCGTCCCATTCGAAATCGGGACGTTCTACCTGAACTCGACCCGGACCAACTTTGATGGTCGAATAACCATCCGCGACATTGGTAACAATTTTCAGCGACACCCATAGTCCGCTATACCGGGAAAGCTCGTAGCCAATTCGGCCATAATCCGCAACTTCTTGAACACTGCCCGGGTAGAGGATCGGTGTTTGGAAATGAAGAAGTGCGAATTCTGATTCTGATGCCAGCGTCGAAGATTTGGAGGCAGGGTCATCTCCGGCTACGAGCAACACTCCACCTTTGGGGTCGACGCCACAGACGTTGGCATGACGAATCGCATCACCAGAGCGATCTACCCCCGGAGCTTTTCCGTACCACATGCCCAACACGCCATCGAATTTGCCGTCGAAGTTGCGGTTAGCTAATTGTGAACCCCACACAGTTGTGGCACCTAGGTCCTCGTTGAGCCCTGGAACGAATTCGATGTTGTTGTCAACTAGTTCTTGGGGGTTACCTAACATCAGTGAGTCAATGCCACCTAAAGGTGAACCTCGATAACCAGAGACCATCGCCGCGTTGTTCATCCCATCGCGCCGGTCGGCGCGAAGTTGATCTACTAAGACTCTCAATAACGCTTGAACACCTGACATCGCAACGTCACCCTCATTGCGCGCAAAGCGGTCTTCAAGTTTGAAGTCGGCCAAAGCCATAATTTCCCCCTCGTGCTTCTTTTCTAGATTAGTGGGGACGACAGGGTGATTGCCTACACATATTCTTTAGAAGGTGAATCATTCATGTCTTAGCTGTCGACCGGGGCCTGACCGAGTCGTTGACCACCAAGCAAAGGTCGTCAATTTATCCCAGCATTTTCGCGGTCCTCCCACCTCAGGTAATGGTGGGGTAGCTGCCGGCCTTTACGCATGCTTAGGCGCTGGCGCCTTGATGAATGAAGTTGCCCAACTAAGTGTCCGACTGCATAGACCAATACCTTTGAAGACCGATCTTGACTTTCACATTGAACAGACGGAAGCTTCCAAAGTTGATGTGTCGGTTCGTCATAGCGAAGCTGATGTGCTTTCGGGCTGGGTCTCATCGGCAATACAAGAACCGTTAATGGAAGATGAAACGCTGTCAGAACTGCGAAACCATGCAGTTCTTTCACCTGAGCAGCAAGATCGTTTTGATCGATATGTAGAGGTTCCTGGACCATCCAGTATCGACTTTGCAGAATGTTTCGTTTGTGGGCCTGACGCCAAGCTCGGTTTGCGGCTCCGGATGAGGCCCGTTACTGACCAAATTTTCTGGAGGGACTGGCACCCAGACCATCGTTGGGCGGACGATGGCTTCCTCGCTGCGCTTCCAGCCATTGCTGCGCTTGATTGCACTTCGGCTGCTGGCTTTCATCTGAATGGAGTCTTAGACCAAAATGAGTCTTGTTTACTCGGAACTTACGACGCACAGCTCGGGCCTTCTCCTCCAATAAACAACTCTGGTGGCCTAAGAATCATCAGCAGAACACGCGAAAGGGAAGGTCGAAAAATCTTTACCGACATAGGCCTATTCAGCCCGAACGGCACGGCCCATGTATTGGGTAAAGCAACTTGGATCGTCGTGTCACCAGAGGTGGCCAAAGGCACCTAAGGATTTGTTGCTTGCCGAGGAAGTCCCATAGCAAGCACGAAAGCCAACGCGTTGGCCATTCCTGATAACAAAAACGGCCATCTGTAACTGCCTAAAGCATCATGAAGCATTTGTGCTGCGTAAGGTCCAATCGCTGCCATAGTCCCAGCTGTCGCAAAGATCCGACCAACTATCGATCCAGCATGTGCTCGACCAAATAAATCAGCTACTAACGGAGGGAAAACAACTACTCCGCCGCCGTATGCGAAACCGAAAGCAGCTGCTGACGGGTACAACAACCAAAGTGAATTGCTGCCCGCCATTCCAACAAATGATGCCGTTTCGATAAGTAGCGCCAACATCACAGCGTTTTTTCTACCTATCCGATCTGAAACAGGCCCCATCACCAGTCGCCCAACAAGGCCTCCAATGCCTATTGCCGAGATAACCGTTGACGCGGTCTGCAGTGAAGCCCCCAAACTCTGGGCGAATTGAACACCGTGCACAAAAGGAACGAATACAGCAATGAAAGTCAGCGCATACATCCCGAATATTTTCCAATAATTCTGATTTCGCCACGCTTCAGCTGGAGTCATCCCTTCACCAACATCTTGACCGAAGTCCAACGCCATTTGAACTCGTCCATCCGGTTGTTGGCCTATCCCCTCAGGGTCTCGTTCAAGAACAATCGAACTTAGGAGCATGCATATCCCACCAGCTATTGACATAGACAAGATGGCCATTCGCCACCCATAGGCAGAGACAAGCACCGCTGCGATAGGGGGAACCAATATGTTGGCCAAACTCCCGCCCGCAGTCGCTATAGCTGTAGCAAGGCCTCGCCTCAGCACAAACCACCGAACGACAGTGGCGTTACAAGGCACCCAAGAACAACTCATGCCAAGAGGAGCGACAACCCCCATACCAATAGCAACAACCATCAGGCTGTTCGCTGTCGCCCACAGCAGATATCCGCCGGTCAACAAGAGCGCACCCACTGCAACAATCGGACGTGGACCCAGGCGATCTGTCAGCCAGCCGCTTACAGCAGAAAGGGCGCTATATAGCCCAATGTAAATGGCGAAAATCAGCTGCAGTCGATTTTCTGACCAGCCTGTGTCTTTAACTACATCTCCTACAAAAGTGCCGAAACTGAATTGAATTCCATATACAACAAATAAGACTGTGAAGGCTGCTGAAACTATGCGCCAGCCAAAAAACCGTTGTTCGACCGGTTGAACCGAGAAGACCACGGCGGTTGCTAGCGATCTCCAGGAGCCATATAGAACCAAATAGGTTGCATCTCACCCGCATCAGCCATGGCCTGTCTAGCTGCCATAACAACTTTGCCGGCTTCAGTACGATCTAAAAACCAGCGAGTTCCTGCCCAAGCTGGAGGTGCGTGATCAGAAAGCGCTAGTGCAGCAGTCTCATAATATCCACGGATGTCTTGGCTGACCCTCGCGGGGATTCCCGGCACACCAGCTTCTTTCCAAGGGGTCCCATCAGCAACTCGTATAAAAGCTTCTATAGCCGAGGCTATGTCATCTGCTTGGACAGCTCTCCCAGCTCCAACCCTATTTCCATATTCAGAGATGGCCCGTTCATAGGCGGGCCGAAGACCATTTGCTTCATCAACGGCGGGGTGAAGGCCCGGGTCATGGCGGGGCGGCATCGGGCATGCCATTACTTCGGTACCGTCATCAACGATACTCACGTCATATTCAGCAAAGATTGGCTCTGGACTCTCAAGCAACGCTAGAGCCGCACCCAACACTCGATGTTGGAACTCCTGGTCTGATGGCACTCCAAGAGGGCGCCCAAGAGGAAAGTCGCACCATAACCCTCTGGGAGGCGCTGTTGTTTCTATCTGACTCTTGATGGAACCAAGGGCAACGGTGGCCAAACCTTCAGCTTCGAAAATGTGTGCGAGCGTACTCACGGTACGCGTGCAAAGAGGTCAAACAGGGGTAAGTAAGACTATGTCGACGTCCTGTTCCTTCAAGAATTTTGCCCCTGCAGGGCCGCTATCCATTCTTATTGCGGACAAATCAAACTGGTTGCCCGCATAAGCAAGGTGTTCATCGGCAACGGAGCCAATTGTTCCTTCAGCTACCAGTTCATCTAAACGGTCTATTGGGAACACGGTGTTGATATCTAGGGCAAAGCCAGTCGCGTCAAAGTTGGGGCTCCAATGCCCCATCACATAGTCACGAGGCTGAGATCGCAAAACCCGATACCCAGTGTCCATAGGAGAAAAATCTTCGTCCTCAGGATGGTGAAGCGACGCAGAAGTAACAATCGCTACTTTCGCCTCGGACAGCGGAACCGGAATCGTGAAAGCTGTTTCTTCAAACTCAACCGAATCGATATTGGCTGTCATTGCCTTAACATCACTATCTGCCATAGCGGTGAAGGCTACGCCAGTTATCCCTTACTTGCAGACCTACTTAACGACGATCAGTTGACAGTACGGCTACCCCAACAATAACGAGCAACCCTCCAAGCATCTCAGAACCGCCTAAACGGTTCCCGACGAGCACCCAACTGAAGATAACCCCGAAAAATGGTGTTAGGTAGGCAACGGCTGCTCCTTGTATGGCGGGAGCTCTGCGCAATACGCTGGCGAATAAGTAAAACGTCACCGCTAGCGATGGAATCCCTGCGTACAGCAAAGGCATGGTTAATCCCCATGTGAATGAGGTTTCTGACCAATCTTCAACAAAAGGAACCGCTATATGCAAACAGACTGCCGAGAATGTGATCTGTAACGCTACGAGCATCAGCGGGCTGATCTCCAGCGCACCCGGTAGCCGTTTGTTTAGAACCGCCCCTGCAGCCCAGCTCACACTCGAGATGAGAGAGAAGATAATTCCTAGTGTGGTATTACCCGATCCAAAAGCTGGGACCGCTAAGAACACTGCTCCAATTACGCCAATCAGCAAACCGAAATAGCCTCGGCGACCCGGATATTCAGCAATAACCACAACCGCAATCAAAGCCGTGAACAGTGGCATAGTTGCTGACAACATCGCCGACAATCCTGGCGATAGCCGAGAGATACCTAGCACCAGAAATCCACTAGAAATCGTCGTTATGGATAGTGAGATCCACCATACGGCCATCCATTGTTGTCGAGTTCGCGGGAGTTTTTCCCCTCGTAACAGCGCTACGGCAAGGAGAAATGGGGCACCAACGGTGGTTCGAAGGGCAGCTAGCGCCAACGGCGTGGTGTGATCTAGGGCCCATTTCATCACGGTGTAATTAAGACCAATGAGTAACGCTGTTAGAACGACTAGGGCGACTGTGACTTTGTTAGAGGCGAGTCCAGATTTTGGATTAGCTCCGCCTTGGTGCTTCACGCTCCCTCAAGAAGGTCGATCGACCTTCTCCGAAGACGACGCATGCCTTTAAGCCAACGATCTGGGTCCGATGCCTTACGTTCTGTGTAGGTCTGTACTTCTGGATGTGACAGGATCAGAAATTCTTCGTTGAGAAGAGCTTGGGTTACCTTGTCGGCGACGAACTCAGCCTCAACAATTCCATCAGTTCCACCGTCACCAAGTTGCCGCGGCGCCATTGCAGTATTAACTCCCTGGGGGCATAGAACCGATACTCGTATGCCGTCATCTCCATGATTGATTGCCAGCGTTTCTGCCAATTTGATGCACGCTGCTTTTGTAACCGAATATGGTGCCGAACCAACAGCGGCTAAAAGTCCAGCAGCGCTAGCCGTATGCACAAGGTAGCCCTCACCGCGGGCTGTCATTGACGGCAGCACAGCACGAGCCGCGTAGACATGTGACATCACGTGCAACTCCCACTGTGATTGCCATGCATCATTCGAAGCTTCGACTCCTCCTTCTGCCCCGGCGCCAGCGTTCGAGAAGAAGATGTCAACAGGTCCAACCTTAGTTTCGGTGTCTTCCACCAACTGGCTAACAGCCGCTTCATCAGTAACGTCTAGTCCTACGCCGACACATCCCAATTCTGCTGCAACTGAAAGTGCCGCCTCAGCGTCATAGTCAGCGACTACGACACCGCGCGCTCCCTCCGCCATCCATCTCCGCGCAGTGGCGGACCCGATACCACCGCCACCACCAGTAATGATTGCTACTCGGTCTTTAATTTCCATAGCTTGAACCTAGATCGGAAGACATACGTGTTGCTTAACTTTCAGCAACTCCGTTTTTGGTCCTCATCGCCGCATAGGCAACTTCATCTGCGTGGCCTGCGCCTAAGAACCTTCCTGGACTAGCTCCATCTACATGACCCATGATCCCCTTGTACAAGGTAAACCCGCATAGAGCAGCCAATCTTTCCGGCATTGCTTTGACCTCTTCAGGTGAGAGGCTGTAGTACTGATTCTGTTGTTGGCGAAGGTAGCCCTGACAGTATTGAACGCTAATTCCTAGCCTCCAATCGTTGTCAGTGTTGTTTGCTCCTCCGCAATGCCAGGTGCCCCCATTTACTATCAACACCGAACCTGCCTCCATTTCGGCAGGGACATGCTCAACTTGCTGACCTTTGCGGGGTTCATGGTCGAATTTATGGGACCCCGGCACAATTCGCGTAGCTCCATTTTCGGCCGTGAAGTCGCTGAAGGCCCAGATAGTTGTAACCATAAAAGGAATTCTGGGTCGTTGGACATTTACTAAACCGTCATCACTGTGAAGTCCTTGGTGAACTTCACCGGGCCCGATATTCATACACGTGGTACCCGACAAAAGACATTCTTCATCTAGGAGGTGCTCTGCAAACGGAAGAACGTTCGGGTGCACAGGCAACTTCCAAAACACCCGATCTTTAGCCAGCAAGTTGTACATCCGCTTGGTAGCAAAGCCTTCAGCCCGATTACCTCGCGGTTGAATGTCCAAGTCATTCTCCAACCGAGCTACGGAAGTCCGGACTTCTTCGATCAGGTTGGGTTCAATGGCATTCTCGATTATGCAATATCCCTCCTCCTCAATTGCGTCGAGGTGTCGGGAGACTGTGGTTTCGTCCATAACACGATTCTTGCAGCTTTAGGGCGTTAAGGGCGCTTTGCTGAGAGACTGCGGTCTATGAATAAGCCTTCCGAGCCAAGGCGGATGATCTTAAATGCGTTCTCTATGAACTGCATAAGCCACATCCAGCAAGGAATGTGGACGCGCGAAGATACTCGCCAGACTGAATTCAATTCCCTCGAGCCATGGATGGAGCTAGCTCGCATAGCTGAAACTGGTTGTTTTGACACGATTTTTCTAGCCGATGTAATGGGCCTGTACGACAACTACAAGGGCGGGTCTGAGACTTCTTTTCGAGAAGCAATGCAGGTGCCTGTCAACGATCCCATGCTCCTAATTCCCGCAATGGCATCAGTGACTGAACATCTAGGTTTCGCATTTACTAGTTCAGTCTTACAAGCTCACCCGTTCACCTTCGCTCGACAGCTTTCAACTTTGGACCACCTAACCAATGGGCGCGTTGCTTGGAACGTGGTCACTTCATATCTACCCAATGCAGGACACAATTTAGGTTTCGATGGTTTACCCCCGCATGATGAGCGTTACGCGATAGCGGAAGAGTATTTGGAGGTCATCTACAAGCTCCTAGAAGGCAGCTGGGCCGATGACGCTGTTGTGAATGACCGCCAGAAACGGGTTTACGTGGACCCGGATCTGGTGAGAGAGATAGACCACCATGGTGGATACTTTGATGTAGCTGGACCTCATCTTTCAGCTCCGTCTATTCAAAGAACGCCCGTGCTTTTCCAAGCGGGAATGTCAGAACGAGGAAGAGATTTTGCCGCCCGGCATGCCGAGTGTGTGTTTGTGGTTGGCTCTTCTCGAAGCGGTCAGGCTTTAGATAATGACCTTGGAGAACGCGCCGATTCAAATGGTAGGGGTCGCTCCGACATCAAGTTAATTGGCGGAGTAGCGCCTATCGTGGGCGGCACCGAGGCCGAAGCCGCTGCCAAACGAGAAGAATACGAACAAAGCCTCTCGCTTGAAGCAGGGTTAGCTCACATCAGCGGCAACATCGGTGCAGATCAAGGCGAGATCGATCCGGATCAACCTTTAGAGAGTTTTCGGACGGAACGAGTTCAAGGCTTCATAAAGAATCTGTTGGATTCAGCTCCTGCGGGAACCCGAACTATGGGCGATTTAATTAAGTCAAACCTGGCCGGAGCCTGGCTAAGCGGTTCAGCCGAACAAGTCGCTGACGAACTGGAACGTCGATTTAATAATGGCCTAGACGGCTTCAACCTTACATATACGGTCACTCCCGGCACCTTTATCGACTTTGTCGAAGGAGTTGTTCCCATCTTGCAAGAACGTGGCTTAGTCCAAGATGAGTACACCGAAGGCAGTCTGAGAAAGAAACTCTTCGGTAGTGATCGTCTACCGACAACTCACCCTGTAGCCGAATTTCGTTATTAGATCGTTGGTGTTGTCTCCCGCTCCATGGAGCTTCGCCAAGCAAGCAAGGTCGCCATAATAGAAAGAACCAGTAGGCCAGCCCAAGCTGTCTCGTAACCGCCGGTTATATCGGCAATCAGTCCTGTTACGAATCCGCCCATTGTCAGACCCGCCATGAAACCCATAACGACTCTTCCGCTAGCTCGGCCAGACTGATGTTGCGGCACTCCAATGATTACAGAGAGCATCGCAACTGCATTCCATGCATTGAGACCCAACGCAGAAAGAATCGCAGCTGGCCACATGATCCAAGAACCAATGCCGACTGCGATACACAGCATCAACATGACGAGCACAGTAAGAAAAGATTGGATGGCAAGAGCTTTAGGCGGGGCTATTCGATGTTCAGCTAGGTGAGCCCAGATTATTCGTGTTCCTATGGCAAGCCCTCCGGGAAGCCCGGCCACGAGTCCCGCTTTGACATTCGACATGTCAAGCGCATTCTCAGCGAATAAGACTGTGTAGCGGCCGACTCCCCCGACCACACACCCCATACAAAGCGCATACAAAGCCAACAAAGAAACTGACCTTGGTAAGCGACTGTTCTGCGAAGCTCCGACTCCTCGACTCTCTTTCGCTATTTGCTCATGGCTATCCGGGAGTACCGCTGCTGCCAAGGTTGCGGCTAGCAAGGCGGTTACCGCATAGAGACCCATCGCGAACCGCCAATTCACCCAAATACTTAACGCAGGAAGGGTGAACCCGCCCAAAAGAATGCCGAGTTGCACACCGGACTGCTTGATGCCTGTCATAGTCCCTCTACGCCCGGGCGCGGCTCTTTCGGCAACAAGTTTGTTAGTGGCGGGGTTGCAAGCCCCTTGCCCATAGCTCGATATCAAGAGACCCAATATGAGTTCAAGCGCTGATCTGCTCAGCGCGACGACTAGTAACCCCAAGCCCGAAGACACTAAAACGAGCACACACGACCATTTTCCACCGTACCGATCACTGAGGCGACCTGACAGAGGCGCGAATACGCCACCAAATAGCGTGTTCAGCGCTACTCCGGCACCGAACAGAGTAAGAGACATATCGAGATCTGAAGCAAGGGATGCAGCAACGACCGCTGTTCCTACTATCGGGAAGGCCCCCAAAGCCATGGTCGACACCAAAACGGCGAATAGCAAGGTTGTCTCGCTTATTGACGACGAAATACTCGAATCAGCGGACAGCGACACGACTAGCACCCTACGCTGATCGACTATGTCTAAGCGCCAGGTTCTCATCCCTTCGATTGTCTACGACAGAATTCGACCGCGCCTAGAAGCTTTGCCTCATGAAATCGAGATTTTGTGCTGGACCTCTTCTGGTATCCACCTGGCGGACGGGTCTCCTATCGCGGCAACTGAGTACAGACCAGAGATCGGTTGGATACCAATTGATTTACTCTTCGCAGGGACCTCGAACGGGATGGTCGCTTCGGAGTTTTTGCTCTTCACGGAGGCACTCATAGATTCCGGCACCATTAAGTGGGTCCAGTCATGCCTAGCTGGCGCTGATGCTCCACCTCTGCAAAATATTCTTTCAGCCGGCATTCGTCTAAGTAATAGCGATTCCCCCAACGCTGGAGTTGCGGAGTACACCATGGCGGCAATTATGAACGTTGTCCATGGCTGGGAACAACGCATTGACGACCAAAGAAATAGCGAATGGAAGCAGAAGAGTTGGACCGAAATCAATGGCAATACTTGGCTTATCGTGGGCTTCGGATCAATAGGACGAGAAATCGCCAAAAGAGCTAAACCATTTGGTGTCGATATTGTTGGTGCGCGCCGAAGCGCAACAGACGATCCTTTAGCGGACCGAATAATCACAATGAGCAATATCCACGAAGTATTGCCATCCGCGGACGTAGTCGTCATTGCATGCCCTCTATCAGATGAAACCCGAGGCCTCGTAGACAAAGAATTCTTGGACCGCATGGGTAACGGTTCGATTCTCGTCAATGTCTCACGGGGGCCTGTGGTTAATACCAGCGACCTCCTAGCGGCCTTGGACTCAGATCAACACCTAAGGGCTGTTTTAGATGTCTTTGATACCGAACCATTAGAACCTTCCAGCCCTCTTTGGGCTCACACAAGAGTGACACTGACTTCTCACATCGCCGGAGCTGGCTCCGGTATAACGAAACGCGGCGACGACGTGTTCTTCGAGCAACTCGACGCCTATCTTTCAGGTGACGATTTGCGATTGGAGCTCCAATAATGAAATCCGAAACAATGCTTCCGTTGGGCAAAGTTGACCCGGGCCTGCGAGAACCAGATACCCCACTAGACGTCCGCACAATCGCCGAAGAAGCCAGTCGGCTCGAAGAGCTGGGCTTTCATGGCATCGCAGTCGAAGAGTGCAAAGATGATCCATATCAACAACTAACACTCGCCTCCGTCAACACGACCACACTTGATTTAGCGACCTCTATCGCTATGGCATTTCCACGTTCGCCCACAATCACGGCGATGTCGGCATGGACACTTCAGAAAATGTCGGGCGGCCGCTTAATATTAGGTTTGGGTTCCCAAGTACGGGGCCACATAAGAAGAAGGTATGGCATGGAGTGGTCGGCTCCTGCTCCACGAATGCGTGACTACATACTGGCCATGCGAGCCGTTTGGCGTTGTTGGCAGGATCGCGAACCACTTAACCATGACGGCGACCATTACAAATTAGATTTAATGGTCCCCCTTTTCGATCCAGGACCTATTGAGCACCCAGAGATTCCAATTCATATTTCGGCAATCAACACAAACATGTGCGCTGTAGTAGGTGAAGTTGCAGATGGCATCCGACTACATCCGGTTTGTTCTCCCAAATACATCGAAGAGGTAATGATTCCAGCGGTCGCAAAAGGTTCCGCTCGGAGCAACAGAAATCCCGATGAAGTCGATTGGTGCATGAAGCCACTAGTTGCAACTGCGTCAGACGAGGCAAGCCTTGCAGGAGTGGCAGAGAGCGTTCGAGCAAGAGTCGGCTTCTACTTAGCTACTCCGGCTTATAAGGCGGCATTCGAAGTACACGGATGGGGAGACAAGGTCGACCACGCAGCGTCGCTTTCCCGCGAACAACGCTGGGATGAGATTCCGGAACTCGTTGATGACGATATGTTCCACACCATCGCAACAATCGGAACTTACGATGAAATTGCGTCCCTACTCAATACCCGCTTCGGGAGCTTGATTGACAGAATCGAATTCAGCATTCCAGTCAACAATCCAGATGACGAAAGCATTATGAGGGCAATGATAAATGAGTTAAGTGAAAGCGATAATTTGCGGCCTTAGACAATCGTGCCTGACAACTACCCCACGGCTACGGAAGACAACACTCACCCCGCCTCAGAGTGTGTGACGGGTTCTTCTCCCATCCATTCCCTAAGCGTGTTCTTTAATTTGGTTTGTTGAATAAAAATATCGTGTTCGGGCCCCGACGCGTTACCCGACTGTGGGGCTTTCAGATAGAAAGACAGCCATTCTTGAACACCTGACTCTCCAGCCCGTTGGGCCAAATCAAGGAACAGCGCAAGATCAAGCACAATTGGTGCTGCCAAAATCGAATCACGACACAAGAAGTCAATTTTGATTTGCATCGGATAGCCAAGCCACCCAAAGATATCGATGTTGTCCCAACCTTCTTTATTGTCACCGCGAGGCGGGTAGTAGTTAATTCGCACTACATGGTCGATATCTCCATAAAGATCGGGATATACAGAGGGCTGCAAAATCGTGTCGAGGACACCAAGTTTCGATACTTCTTTGGTCTTGAAGTTTTCCGGATCATCAAGCACTTCTCCATCTCGGTTACCGAGAATGTTGGTGCTGTACCAACCACGCAAGCCCAACATCCTGGCTTTGAGCCCGGGAGCTATCAGCGTTTTCATCAAGGTCTGACCGGTTTTAAAATCTTTGCCAGCAATCGGGACGCCTCGTCGTTCAGCTAACTCGATCATGCAGGGAAGATCCACACTCAAGTTCGGCGCTCCATTTGCAAAAGGAACGTCGCTCATGAGTGCTGCGTAAGCATAAATTTGACTCGGGGAAATGTTCTCGTCATTCGTGGCGAGAGCTGCTTCAAATGATTCAAGGGTTTCATGAGCTGCGCTTGCCTCTTGGTAGGCCTCGGTAGATCCACACCAGACCATGACAAGCCGGTCACAATCGTTTTCAGTTCGGAATTGTTCAATATCGGCCATTAGCGCTTGGGCTTGTTCCAATTTTGAGTCCAGCGCCTTTACGCGGTTCCCATCTAGTTTCTTAACCCACTTCTGGTCGAATACAGCGTCCATCGCGACAATGCCCTCAAGCTCACCCGAGATAGCAGCGAGGTCTCGCTCTTCCAGAACTCCAGCGGCTTGGGCACCTTCCAAGGCATTCGGAGTTATCGGGTCCCATCCTCCAAAGACAAGGTCATCCAATCCAGCGAGAGGAACAAAATCTCTTATCAATGGGTTTCGGGAATCATCTTTTTTCCCTAGTCGGATATGGGCCATCTGCGACACAGAACCAATTGGCGCAGCTAATCCTTGTCGAGCGGCGAGCACTCCAGCAATGAAGGTAGTGGCGACGGCTCCCATTCCAGGGGTGAGGACACCCAGTTTTCCTTTGGCCGGAGCGATGTTAGCTGTAGTCATATCTAAATCATAAGCGTTTTAATACTTTTATATCCTAAAGTTAAGTAAGACTTATCTTTAGATTTGCGATGGTGATCTATGAGTCCAACTCATTCCACGCTTCCCGACATTTCCATTACTCAGCTTCAATATTTGGTTGCCGTTCAGGAAAACCCAACCTGGGCTGCCGCCGCTGATGCTTTAGGTGTTAGCCAATCCGCTCTATCTCAAGGCTTAGCTGAGCTTCAACGTCGATTGGGCATCCAATTGTTCACTTGGAATGGGAGACGCCGAGTGCCCGCATCATCGACAAGCGAGCTCACTGAACACGCTCGGCGCATACTCGCCTTAACCAGTGACCTTTCGAGTTGGAGTGACCGTATTCGAGCGGGTTCGGCAGGAAAGCTCCGGGTCGGAATGATCGACGCCGCAGCGGTCGATCATTTCGGGGATACCTTGCGAACCTTCAGACAGGAAAGACCAAACTTAGATCTTCATGTGACTGTCGGCCCATCGACTCAACTGTTGGAAGGTCTCAGCAATGGAAACTTGGATCTCGCCATTTGCGTTTCGCCTCAAGATCCGCAATTTTCGACCACTCCTCTTCTGAAAGAAGACCTATACGTTTATGCTCCGCCGGGAGCCAAGCCTTCAAGCACCAAAGAATGGGGACCATGGGTAACTTTCCCAACCGGCTCTCTAACAAGAGACCTCATTGGTGAGGCACTTAGGTCAGTGGGCTCGCCTTTCTCTGTTGTCGCAGAGTCCAATCAACCCGAGGTGCTCAGCGAGATGGTCTTGATTGGCATGGGATGGACAGTGCTACCTCAAATTCAAGCTGAACGACCCCCTGCTTCTCTTTCTCCGGTTCAAAAAAAACCGCTCCTCAATCGCGCCTTAGTAGCCGCTACCCGAGACAGCAATCTAGAGAACCCCGCTGTTTCAGAGCTCGTCACAGAACTTCTCCGGACAGTCAACTAAGACATTTGGGCTAAGAAGGCTCTGTTTATAACTTTGCCTAAAGCTCCGTCACTTCTACTTTGCCTTGGAAACAGAATTTCTGAGATGGCTAAGAACGGCATCGACTACTACCGGCCACAATGGCTCCGGGAGGTCATGACCCATATCGCTCAGAAGCAGGAAGTTCGAGCCGGAAATGACCTCGGCAGTTCTCTCCCCTAAACGTGGCAACAGGAGCCGATCATCGCGTCCATGAACAACCAGTGTCGGAACATCCATTGCTGCCAGATGAGCTTCCCGGTCTCCGCTCGCCAATATGGCAGCAATTTGTCTTCCCGAACCGTCCGGATAATAACTGCGGTCATAGGCAGCGGCTGCATATTCGCGCGCTAATTCAGCATCAAAGTATTTTTTGCTGCACCAAATAGCATATTTAATCGAATAATCCAGATACTTCGATCTTTCAGTAGGGGCAGGGGCCAACAAGAGATTCAAGGAGTCATCAGGGATGTCTATGACTTCGCGAGCGCCGGTCATAGACATGATGGAAGTCAGAGAAATCACCCGTCCAGGCTGCTCAATCGCCATGGTCTGGGCAATCATTCCTCCGAGCGAAGCTCCAACGATATGGGCGTCTTCTATTCCAAGACCGTCAAGAATCCCGAAAGCATCATTGGCCATATCAGACAGATCGTAAGGGGCGTCGACTATCTCTTGGCCCTCTAACGCAGCTGCTATCAAGGTAAGGAAATCAACCTCGGCCCCATCTAATTTAGTAGATAAGCCCGCATCTCGATTATCAAACCTGATGACTCGAAATCCTCCATCAGCAAGCATCTGACAAAATCTTTCAGGCCAATGAATTAACTGCGCACCTAGTCCCATCACCAACAAAATTGCAGGGTCTGAAGCCAGCCCGAAGGTCTCGTACTCGAACTCCATTTCACCAACATGGGCTCGCGCCATCAGCCACACCCCACAGCAGAGAACTCCGCTTTCAGGTGCTTCACTCCATGGATAAATGATGACTGAAGGGCGTCCGGTTCCTCCACTGCCACAATGTCAGGCACTCTTGAGAACAATTCGCGAAACATCACCGTTATTTCACGTCTAGCCAAGTGAGCCCCTAAACAAAAATGAGGTCCCGGTCCACCAAAGCCACACTGGGAGTTCGGGCTACGCCTCACATCAAACCGATAAGGGTCGACAAAGACTTCTGGGTCACGATTAGCGGCGAGGTAGAACATTGCTACCTTTTCTCCCTCCAACAGGTCTCGGCCAGCAAGACTTGTGTCTTGCGTTACGGTCCGGCGCATATAAGTAACAGGGCTAGCAAGTCGAACTATTTCGTCAACAGCGCTCGGAGCGACGGCCTCAAAATCGTTCGCCCAAATAGACCGTTGGTCGGGATTATCCGTTAGGTATTTGAGTCCCCAGGAAATCGCATTTCTCGTCGTTTCGTTACCAGCAACAACAAGAAGGACAAAGAAACTGGCTAAGTCAGCTTCGTCTAAATGGTCGCCTTCAATTTCGGCGTTCACCAATACGCTCGTCAAATCTGTGCCGTCTCCGCCCTTCTTCGCTTCAGCTACTTCCTTCATTAACTCTGCTAATTCGGCTCCGGCATTCAACAAAGCAGTAACGAAATCAACATCCTCCGGAGCAAATTCCGGATCTCCAACACCCAAAATTATGTTCGTGTTTTTGAAAACCATTTCGTAAGCAGAATCAGGCACCCCCATGAGATCGCAAACGATTTTGAGAGGCAAAGCTGCCGCCACCTCGGTTACGAAATCACATTCCCCTTTTCCAGCGATTGCATCGACAATGCTCGAAGCAATCCTTTGAACTGAGTCCTCCAAGGTCGCCAGCATGCGAGGGGTAAAGCCCTTCGAAACGATACGACGCAGACGTGCGTGACGAGGGTCGTCCATCGCAATCATCGAACTGAAGAACTCCAGGAACTCTGGAGGGGTGTCCGTAATCGTAATTCCTTGCGCTGAACTGTAAATCTCAGGATTTCTAGAAATCGTAGCTATATCCTCATGACGCGTAACACACCAGTATCCCGGCCCAGCCTGAAGATACGGATTGTCAGGCATAGGCTCCTCAAACCAATCCAAAGGTGCTTCTGCGTGCAATCGAGCGATGCCCAAGTCACACTCAACTGCTGGCTGGAGCCAAAAAAGCGCATCCATCAAGTTCGGATGTGTCGTATTCCATCTCCGCATACTCCGACGCTAACACCCGGACTTCTGAAAGCATGAGACTGTGACCAATTCCAAAACAAGTCCAATAGAAGTAATCAACCGTTACACCGAAGAGGTTTATCACCAGCGCGACTTGGCCTCGTTAGAGGACCTCTTAGCTGATCCAATGATCCGTCACGAACCCGACGGCACACGACTAGTGCTCACTATCGAACAAGCCAGACTTCGAATTGAGTCATTTCATCAACAGTTTCGATCGATGAGATTCACCAATCGGATGATCATCCAAGACCACGAATCAATAGCAACTGCCTACGAGGCGGATCTGGTTGGCGCAGACGGAGAAGTATCCACTATCTGTGGCATCGAAATATTCACTGTTCATGATGGTCGAATCACAGAGACTTGGAACGCTCCGGCCGGCAATGGATCGTGGGGATGAACAACCCAAATTACATAGTTCACGGAGCCGGTGGCATCGGTTGCGTAATAGCTAGCCGTCTAGCGTCTATCGGTCGTCAGGTCCAACTAGTTGCTCGAGGTCCCCACCTTCAGGCACTTCAGACTCAAGGGTTAACGCTGACCCAGAACACTGAAGGGGTTTGGAAGCTTCCAGCCGAAGCATCTGCTCACGATCTTGACGTGGACGACCACACGATCGTTTTACTCGCAATGAAAACTGATGACACCTTTGGGGCGATTGAGCAACACTCATCGCTATACCGAGACTTGCCGTTAGTAAGTTTCCAAAATGGCGTTACCAACGAAGAATGGCTTTCACAGGGGGGTTATAGAACCTACGGGTGCACTGTCATGGTCGGCGCGGAAATAACTCAACCAGGCAACGTCCGACATTCGGGGGGAAAGCTCTTAGAGGTAGGCAAGTGGCCTTCGGGGGATGATGGAATTTCACGATCTTTAGTTTCAGACTTAAACAGGTCGGGAATGGATGCGTCGGTGGACGATCGAGTCATCGATGGGAAATGGGGGAAGCTAGTTAGAAACCTTGCCAACGCCTATTTAGCTCTAACGGATCTATCAGTACAAGAAGCATCCTGTGACCCCTCAGACCGTCAATTCATCGCCGACGTCAACGAAGAAGCCGCTGACGTTTTGGAAGCTGCAAAAATCTCAGCTCGCATGGTCGGCAAACGGACCCTACGAGAGCAAATTACGCGCCTTCGCGAACCCGGCATTTGGCCTGCTAGGCCAGCAGTTACTGAAACCACGAGATCATATCCAAGCACCTGGCAAGATCTTGCCTCGCGCAAAAAGCACGTAGAAGTGGACCACTTCAATGGAGCAATCGTGCGACTTGGCGAGGAGCATCACGTGCCGACGCCACTCAATCGAGTCCTCAGAGACCGGTGTGTCTTAGCTGCAAAAAACCTGACCTTGCCAGGTTCAGAAACAGCGGATTCGTTGAGGTCCGCTATCCCATAAAGTGCCCGGAGTGGGATTCGAACCCACACGCCCTGTTAAGAGCCGAGGGGTTTAAGCCCTCTGCGTCTGCCATTCCGCCACCCGGGCTGGTATGCCTATCGTTGTAAGCCTACGGCGCAATAGTGTTTACGACGCCTTGTTAAGCGGCCTCGACATTATCGCCGATGATTGGGTGGTGAACCACAACTGTTCTTTTGTGTTTCGAGTTCAATCCAGCTTGTCGTTCGCTTTGCATTACAGCACTCCACATTATGTTTCTAAGCTTTCCAGCCTTCCCTATGGGCACGTCATTGCACAGGATTACTCCTTCAATCATGTCGGCAATCACCGCTTCAAACGGTCTGTCTCTAATTCGCACGGCAACAACACTCCCGGAACTTTGGCGACGTACTGTCCGATCTAAGTCAGCAGATCGCGGCGGACTTTTAAATCCTGGAACTTCTATGCCACACCTAGCCCCAACTTGAGTAATCACCTTTGCGACGATTGAGAACCGCACCGATGGCGCACTTTCTATCGCTGATACAGACCCATCTCCGGCGGATTGACTCCTGTCAGGCTGAGGGTTCAGCATCTTGGCTTCTCTGGTTTCGATTTTCATCAAACCAAGAATCCAACAGGGGTAGGACAATTAAGCCGGAGATTCATTTTGTTCGCTCAATGGTACTTTGAGTGTCAATCAGCCCGTCCCACCTCGGAGCTACCGTAAATCTGTGAGCACAACCGATAAATTTCTCACTGGCGCGAAGTCAATCAACCAATCCTTGACGCCTGCTCAACAAGCGACGCTAGATCTCATTCGCTTACCCACGGACGAGCGCATTACTCACAACTCAACAATTCGAGCTCAAATTCAACTAGAGCTAGAAAAAGAAACCGTCAATCTCGTCGACCAAATCGACGAACCTTTATGGGTATCAAAACGCCAGCTGCAGGCAGTTACAAGTTGTGAGGCTCTATACGAAGCACAACAAGAGGAATCTTTCGAGTGGAAGGTTCCCATGACTCGCGGTCAGATATTTCATAAGTGCGTTGAACTCTCCATACACCTTTCGCCAACAAGAACTGCTCCTGAATTAGTCGACGAAGCAATGGTGAGCATCATGAAGCGCGGCGATGGCCTGGCCAATTTTTTGTTTGAATTGAGCGACGTCGAAAGAGCAGAAATTAGAAGCGAAGTTGCTTCCCTTTTACAAACTTTCTTTGACACCTTTCCTCCGTTACAGAATTCTTGGAATCCAACTACTGAGTCCCCTAGAAAAGTAATTCTCCACAGGGGAAAAATAGTTTTACAAGGCAGGTTTGACTTGACCGTAGGTCGACCCGACGAACTCACAGCCGGCAGGGTTCTCATAGAACTCAAAACAGGCAGGGCAGTCCCTCATCATTTAGATGATTTACGGTTCTATGCATTGCTAGAAACATTGGTCGTTGGTGTTCCTCCTGCTTTATTAGCAAGTTTTTACGTTGATGCCGGAACAGTTCAGGTCGAAACTGTAGATGAGGACTTATTGCGCTCATCTGTCCGACGCACAAGCAAAGCCCTTAAACGGCTACTCCAACTTCGTCTCAAAGAAACCCAACCAGAACGGCGAGCAAGCGGTTCGTGCAGATGGTGTCCAGTTGCGGCCAATTGCCTACCCGGTCAATCGTGGCTGGAAGAAGCCAACGGGAGTGGGGTCTGGTGAAATTAGATTCTGCTAGTGCTACACACTGACAGCCAGCTCAGATATCAGCTGCCAAAGTTCTTCACGTCGCTCTTCCCACTCTTCGGAAGTAATACCGAAACGCATGTGATCTTCCCACACTCCAGCAATCTTCAAATACCCTTCAGCGAGACCTTCATACCGGACTCCGAGCTTCTCCACGACCCTAAGACTCGATTCATTCCTGGGGATAATCGATATTTCGAGGCGATGCAACCCAGCTCTATCGAAAGCATGCGCGAATACCGCTACCAGCGCCTCCGGCACAAATCCGCGTCCCGCCCATCGTTCATCAACCCAGTACCCAACGTGTCCGCTTTGAAACGCCCCTCTGGCAACGTTGTTCACATTAATTTCGCCGCAAAAATGTCCTCGGTGCCACATGGACCAAGCAAAGCCAGTCCCTAGTTGACGTTCTCGGTCTCGAGCATTGCACCGCGCAGCGAAGGCTGCTGGATCTTGCGTCGGGTCAGGAGCACCCGGAACTACTTCGGGTTCCCACTTTGTCAGCCAATCCGCGCATCGTTTCCGAACTTCACCCCATTGTGCAAAATCATTAGGTCGCAAACCTCGTAATAGCAACCTAGGAGTGTGCAGATCGTTCACCATCGGAACACTAGCCTGCCTGAGTTGCGTCTAGCCAAGCTCCAAGAGCTCGGCGGCGATACCGTCAAGAAGGTCAGATTCGCGGACGAGACACTTATCCATCTCCCAATGCCGCATAACGGCTACCAAAATGCAGCAGCCAGCCACTATCACATCGGCCCGCGCTGGCTCTAAACCCGGGTTGTGTTTCCGTTGTTCCACCGACTCGGTCGCCAAGGTTCTGAAGACATCTTCTGCTGCTTTTCGGGTCAGCACGAAGCCATCAATCACAGTCGGGTCGTAACGTTCTAGTCCGATTTCGATGGCAGCTATCGTGGTGATCGTTCCGGCAACGCCCACCAATGACTTTGCGCGTCCCATGAGTGACTGTTCTCTGTCAACATCATCTAGGTGTAAACGAGCTACCTGGATAGCTCCACTCAACTCTTCAGGTTTAGGGGGGTCAGAGATAAGGAAGCGTTCGGTAAAGCGTACGGATCCCATGTCCACGGATCGGTAGGTCTCAGGCGAGTGAGTTCCATACGAGAATTCAGTGGAGCCTCCACCTATGTCAAGCACTAGAAAAGGTCCATCATCAGGCTCTAAACCTCTAGTCGCGCCTAAAAATCCATACCGCGCTTCTTCTTCGCCCGACAGGAGTTCAAGTTCATGGCTCAGGATTTCTGACACTGGTTTAAATAGATCGTCTCGATTCTCAGCATCGCGGGCAGCACTAGTCGCTACTGCCCTAATTTTCGTAACCCCGTTATCCACAATGAGTGAATTGAATTCAGTAACAGCTTGAAGGACTCGCTCTATTCCGGCTTCGTTCATTCGACCTGTTTTGCCCAAGCCGCGACCTATTCCAGTGACGCGATGATCTCGCACATCAATCACGTCACCATCAGTTATCAACAGGCGGGTGGTATTCGTACCGAAATCTAAAACCGCAACTCGCTGGTTATCAGACAACGTCAGTTTCCTCTAACTGCTCGACAACCCATTCACCGACAGGATCGTCGCCGGCCGCTAAGTAGTGGGCTAAGTGAGTATGCAGGCATTTAACTCCCTGTCGCGTACCTCCAACTCCGCCCGTGGGTCGCGGGCCCAAATAGTCTGGTGAAATAAGAGAGTCCCTTTCAGCCGCGTAACGCTCGTGTGTAGCCGCCAATTCGCTGGCGTCTACGGCTAGCTCCGCTGCCCGAACTCCCCCGCTTCCTTCCAGTCGAGCAACACGACGCGACAGGTCTCTCCCTACAAGCCAATAGCGGGTCGGCATAGGTCGTCCGTCTTCCATAATTGGTCCGTTACGTATTACAACGGGCTCTCCGCGGCTATCGACAACGACTATCTCAAAATCGACTTCGGGACGCCGCCCAAGCAGCTCAGCAACTTTTGTGATCTCAACCGGCGACGGGCAAGTGATCGAAGAAACCTTCGCCGCATCAATACCCATGAACTATTGACTTCGCTATTAGCGCTTACGGCGACGCAGAAGAACCAGCACCAAAGCCACAAGGGCAAAGGGGCCGAACCGTTTAAAAAGTGGCGCGCCGGCCGTGTCAAGAAGATCGACAGGTTCTGGTTCAGGCATATCGACCTTGCGTGGGCCAGAGCTGCCCTCGTTGGAATCGTTGTCGGCGATGGAGCTATCTCCCTCGGACACAGTTTTCGGTTCTGGTTCGCGCTCATTTGATTCAACAAGTTTTTGTTCGAGACTTTCGACGAACTGCCCGATCAATTTTTCGGATACATCGGCCATCACACCTCGGCCAAACTGCGCAACTTTTCCCGTGACTTTCAGATCAGTGGTTATAACGATTTTGGTTCCATCACCGTCGCTAGTCATTTCAGCAGTGACTTCCGCCGCAGCGTTTCCCGCTCCGCGAGTGTCCCGGCCGCTTGCGTCAAGCACTAAGCGATACTGACTTTCATCTTTTTCTTTGAACTTTGCGACGCCCTTGTATTGGGCTGTAATCGGCCCAACCTTTACCTTCACGTTGCCTTTGAACTCTTCACCGTCAATCTCTGTCAATTGCGCGCCTGGCATGCACGGTGCAATGTATTCGACGTCTGTCAAAGTGCTCCAGGCTCGCTCAATCGGAACACCGACCCGGAATTCATTTTTCAACTCCATTGGCTGAGATCCTCCACAGTATCTATGTCATCCGGAGAGCCTTCGCAGGCTACCTGCTCAACTAGGTCCGGCCTCGTGCGTAACAAAACCCGCGCTCCCTCATCGCCGGTTCGTGGAAGCAACGACCATACGGATCTTTCAAGACGAACTGGGTTTCCGGAATGACCATTATAGTTAGCGACTGCTATAGGGGAAGTACTATCGCTCAAGCGTCCCCAAGCTGTGGTTACAACTCCCGGCTGATCAGCTAATCCAATTATCAGAGCATCAAAATCTTCGGCTTCGCACCAATCAACTGCGACACTGAGCGATGTTGCTATGCCCTGCTCGTGGTCAGGATTTTCGATAACCACAAGATTCGAAAAGTCTTTAAGAGCTACACCTAATCGCACTGCTCCCGTAACCAAAACGTAGCCATCTAGAGCAGCGTTCAACATTGAGCGTGCTGCATGAGCTACGACCGGTTCGCCGTCTATATCAGCGAGAAGTTTGTGGGTTGGTCCTAAAAAACGCGAGCCGCTCCCTGCAGCTAATAACGCTCCAGCAACTTTCACCTTTTTAGTACGATCTCGGTAGACCAAGAACTTTGTTCGAAACGTAGTTAAGAACCATTTCTTGGCTGACAGGAGCGATTTTCATTAAGCGGCTTTCACGCCAATATCGCTCTACGTCGTACTCTTTGGCGTATCCAAACCCTCCATGCGTTTGCATCGCTCTATCTGCACACTCAAACGCTGCTTCAGATGCTAAGTACTTCGCCAGGTTGGCCTGAGCCCCACAGTCAAGTCCGTTGTCGTAGCGCCATGATGCGTCTCTGATAACCAATTCGGCAGCATGGAGCCGGGCATGGCTGTCAGCAAGCGGAAACGCTAAGCCCTGGTTTTGGCCTATCGGACGCCCAAAAATTACTCGGTCATTTGCATAGTCGACCGCTTTGTTCAGTGCGGCACGCCCTATGCCTAACGCTTCCCCTGAAATAAGGATCCGTTCAGGGTTCAAACCGTCCAAGATGTACCGGAAACCCTCTCCTTCTTCGCCGACCCGTCGGCTGATCGGCACACGAAGGCCGTCGTAACGAACTTCGCATGAGACAACAGCGTTACGGCCAACCTTCGGAATCGGTGTTATATCGACAGTTGGGTCATTCAAGTCAACCAGAAGGAGCGTCATTCCTTGAGTCGGCCCGTCACACAATTCTTTAGGTGTGGTTCTCACCAACAGCAAGCAGACGTCGCAATATGGGGCTTTGGTAGTCCACACTTTTGCCCCAGTTATGACATATTCATCGCCATCTCGTTCAGCTCGAGTTCTTATCGAGGTGGTATCGGTTCCAGCATCGGGTTCCGTCACTCCAAAGGCAGCGTGCAGCGAACCGTTGGCGACTTTGGGAAGAATTTCATTAGCCAATTCTGGCGATCCATACTTTCTGACAGGCTCCATACCAAAAATCGATAAATGAATAGCAGAGCAGCCGTTCATAGCAGCACCACTTGCGGCAACTTCTTCAAGAACGATTGATGCTTCTGTAATGCCTTGACCACCACCACCGAACTCTTCAGGGATGGCTATGCCTATCCAGCCTCCTTCAGCCATGGCTTCATAGAAGTCCCAAGGGAACTCATGTTGCTCATCTTTCTCCCGCCAATATTCATCGGGGAACTGAGCGCAAACACGTCGGACACCTTCACGAATAGCATCGTGATCTTCAGATGAGGAGAAATCCATACCCGGAAAGGTAGTGGGCAATGAGCGAGTTGGCTCAGTGAATCGAACCTTTACCTTCACTAAGACTCGGAGCGGCATGGCCGGTTCGTAGAGCAATGATCTCTGCCACGATAGAGACTGCTGTTTCTTCAGGTGTTCTTCCGCCGATATCCAGCCCAATAGGTGAACGAACTCGCTCAAGTTCTGAAGTTGTTACTCCTTCTTCGAGTAAACGTTCGACCCGTTTTTGGTGTGTTTGCCTAGAGCCCATTGCTCCCAGATAACCCACTCTCGTCGGCAATGCCCCAACAATCGCCGGTACATCAAATTTCGCGTCATGAGTCAAAACACAGACGGCATCTCGGGGACCCAAGTCGCTACCTATTCGATCCAGTAAGCGGTCGGGCCAATCCACAACTACCTCGTCAGCCATGGGAAAACGTCGACGGGTAGCAAAAACTTCACGCGCGTCACAAACAGTTACTCGAAAACCAAGAAGTTTTCCTTGGCTTGCTAAAGCCCTCGTGAAATCAACTGCACCAAAGATCACCAAATGTGGCCTTCTCGCATGACATTCGATAAAGACGCTGAGTTCGTGTTGGCGCGCCTCTCCCTCAGGTCCATAATGTCGAACTTGACTAACCCCTGCTTCGAGCATCGCTATTGCATCACGACTAACGACGCGATCTAAAGCTTCCCCGCCCAGACTGCCGAGGGAGACCCCCGATGCCTCAATAAGCAGTTTGGCACCTAAATCTGGCCCCTCGATCAACGTTGCCAGCGCGACGGGTACCTCCGAACGAATCGAATCTCGAAAACGCTCATAGATCGAAGTCACCAGTCAAGTTCCTCGATGAAGAGGTGGATTGTTCCACCACACGTCAGGCCGACTGCAAATGCTTCATCATCGCTGTAACCAAAGGAGGTAATCCCCGCCTTCCTTCGCCCTTCTAAGAGCTCAAGAGCTTCGCCTACGACTGCTCCCTCGACACAACCCCCCGATACAGACCCAGCTACCTCACCCCGTGCATTGACGGCCATAGCGGCACCCGGATCGCGAGGTCCGCTGCCTTCGATGTCCACGACTCGAGCGATGGCGACTTTTTCTCCAGATGCAAACCATCTTTCTATGTCGTCGAAGATTTCATCCATTTCTAAATGCTCCCATTTTTATGCCGAAACAGCCTCGGTAAGTCGCTCGAGCGATTCAAAAGAGTGCCCTTCAATAAATTCGTCAGTGTGCGGCAATGCAGCAGCCATTCCGCGGGCTAGCGGAGCATACCCAGGGGTGTGCTTAAGTGGGTTCACCCAAACCTGTCGATAGCTCACTCGATGCAGTCGTTCCATTTGTTCTCCCAATACCTCCGGGTCACCCCGATCCCAGCCATCTGAAAGCAGCACCACTATTGCACCACGCGCCATTCCCCTAAGACCCCATAACTCATTGAACTCCTTCAAGGTCGCACCGAGGCGAGTTCCTCCTGACCAGTCCTCCACCGCACCCGCTGCAGCTTGAAGTGCAGCGTCAGGGTCCCGCGACGATAACTCACGAGTAATACGGGTTAGTCGAGTACCTATGGCAAATGCTTCCACTCGAGTTCTTCCGACAACCGTTGCATGCGCGAATCTGATCAGTGCGCGAGCGTAGGGTTCCATCGAGCCTGAAACATCAACCAACAAAACCAACCGACGAGGACGGCGATCTTGTCGTAGATACTTTCTGTGTACAGGCTCACCCCCCATAGCTAAAGCAGACCGCAACATGCGGCGCATATCAGGGTTCCGTGTCTGGTGTTTTGATGGCAGTCTCCTTCGAGATGGGCGCGTAGTCGATGTGAAACGCAGGCCAGCTATCAACCTCTTTAATTCATTGATTTCATGGTCGCTGCACTCTGCAAAGTCTTTTTCTCTAAGAGTTTCCAAGGCGCTATACCGAACTTGGATCGTAGGTCCCGATGAAGTCATTTGCTCATCAAGAAGCTCATCGTTGTCCTCACCGCCATCGGTGGAAACCGAAACCGAAACTGGCGGTACCTTGACTTCAAGATTCGATGAACGTCTTTGCTCCCAAAACACAGCGAAGGCCCGATCAAAGTCACTGATTTCTTCAGGGTCAGAAACCAAAGTTGATCTTCCTGCCCAATAAACAGCATCTCGCTCTTCTAATCCCACTTGTCCGAGGGCCTCAATAAATAAGCTCACTCGACTAACTGGCACTCTTAAACCTAATCCGCGAAGGACTTGGCAGAAGGCAACCGCTATTCGCGTCGGACTAATTTCCGGGCTGGTCGCGAGGGTTTCATTCATACGCAGCTGCGGCCATGATCATCTCAATACCTTGTGCCGAGACCCGATCCTGATCCTCTCGGTATTTGAGAACACTCCCGAGAGTCGCCTTGATCGTCTGTTCGTCAAGGACGGACTCGCCTAGCTTCCCTAGCGCCGTTGCCCAATCAATCGTCTCTGCCACACCCGGCGGCTTGTACAGACCCATACCTCGCATGGCGTTGACAGCCAGAGCGACTTGTCGAGCCAGTTCGCTCTCAACCTCAGGGGCTTTTAGTCGAATAATCTCAACTTCTCTTTCCAGCTCGGGATGATTGAGCCAGTGGTAGAGGCACCGTCGCTTAAGAGCATCGTGCACATCTCGCGTGCGATTTGATGTCACGATTACGAGAGGCGGCTGCTGGCCCCCAAAGGTTCCTAATTCCGGAATTGTCACGGTGTGATCTGAAAGGACTTCCAACAAGAAGGCTTCAAATTCATCGTCCGCTCGATCCACTTCATCTATTAACAAAACCGGACGAAGATGATCGCCGTAATCGATTGCACGGAGCAATGGTCTCCGGATTAGGAACCGTTCCGAATAGAGTTCATCTTCAATCGATTGGGAATCCTCCGCCGCCCTGCCTGAGGCCTCAGCAGCTCTGAGGTGAAGAAGCTGCCGCGTGTAATCCCATTCATAAAGCGCTTGGGAAGCATCGATACCTTCGTAGCACTGGAGCCGAATCAATTCGCCACCGGTCCATGCAGCCAGAACCTTCGCTAATTCAGTCTTGCCGACTCCAGCATCTCCTTCGAGGAAAAGAGGTCGCTGCATGGTCATCGCTAAGTAAACGACAGTAGCTAGACCTTCATCAGTCAAATAGTTGTGGTTGGCCAGGGCTGACAACACTTCTGAAGGAGAGTTAGGAATGTTAAACATGCTCTAATCAGAATACGGGCAATATTTGAATTAGCCCTAACTGGGCCTTCATTCAGCAAAGCGACCCACTTTCCATATATGTTGCCGCGAGGCATTCGAAGGGATTTTGTCAAATGGATCTAGGTATTAGTGGAAGAACCGCAGCTGTAGCGGCGGGTTCAGCAGGTCTAGGATTGGGCGCGGCTAAAGCACTTGCTGCTGAGGGTGTTCGTCTTGCTATATGCGGTCGTGACGCTACAAAGCTTGAACAGGCTGCTACGGCTATAGACGGAGACGTCGTTTGTATCGAAGCGGATCTATCAGATCCAGACTCAGGGAAATCTTTCGTTCAACAGGCAA
>MDTG01305380.1_pt1 | contig 32664 bp, 31 predicted proteins | sample 811421 | NCBI WGS metagenome assembly MDTG01 (sample SAMN05326645, study PRJNA326480) | marine metagenome | isolation source: seawater | place: Pacific Ocean: South East | collected 2011
CACTCGCAAGAAGGCCACCCGTAAGAAGGCAACTCGCAAGAAGGCCACTCGTAAGAAGGCCACTCGCAAGAAGGCCACCCGAAAGAAGGCGACCAGGCGTCGCCGCTGATCAGCTCTGAAACGGGGTGGAACGCTCCGGAATCAGAGCCTCATCAGGCAATCAGACACGGGGTCGATCTCATGATCGGCCCCGTGTTCTTTTCCAAGGATTTGGTCGATGCAGCCGATGCATGGATTGAGCATGACATCTCCGCCGAGGCAGCCTAGGATGTCGGCGCATAATCCCGAGGATCTCCAAGATGACCCATATCATTGCCGAACCCTGCATCGGAACGAAGGACACGGCCTGCGTCGACGTCTGCCCGGTCGACTGCATCCATCCGACCAAGGAAGAGGCGAAGTTCCAGGAGTTCGAGATGCTCTACATCGATCCGGAGACCTGCATCGACTGCGGGCTCTGCATCGACGAATGCCCCGTCCAGGCCATCTTCCCTGAAGAGGATCTTCCGGAGGAATGGAAGAAGTACCTTCAGATCAATGAAGACTGGTACAAGGAAAATGGGGACTGATCGGTCGATCAGGCCGCGTCTTCGGAAATCGAGTCCACTCCGGAAGGCCCCTGTGGGGATTCCGTCCAGTCGCATGTCTGGTTGGAGAGGTTCAACTCGCTTTCCATCGTCTTTCGATACCCGAGCTTGCGCACCACGGACAGGACATCCGTCCAGGTCGGGAACGTCTTGCCGTTGACACGCTTGAACGTATCGATGGCCTGGATGAAGAGGAACTGCTCCTCGGTCATCTCCCCTTCCTCCGCACTGCGGAGGAAGTCGCTCCTGCGTCTGCCGGGCCCTCTTCGGCGTTCCAGATTGGTGTCCGAACTGTCCTGAAGATCTCGGCGATCGATGCCGCTGCGGCGATCGACGACACTGAGGGGGTTCGGAGGCACGAGGCCGGAATCACGGGGCGTCTGATTGTGTTCCTTCATGGAATCACTCCCTTGAACTGATCGCTTCATCCCCACAGACCACCTTGGTCCCACTGTGGGGGGGGAAACGCATAGGATGGACCTCGGTCGGGTCGTGAGACGACTGGATCGGAAACCGGGCTGATTGGTCGAATCCTGCTTCCAGGCACCGAATTGGCCCGATCAAAGCGTGCAGACCGCACACATGGAACCATCGGAAATCTGATGTCACAGTCCAAATCCACCCAATCTTCCCTGCGACCAGGAGCTGCCGTACTGGCCTGGATCCTGCCTGGACTGGGTCATGTCGCCATTGGACAGACTCGCCGGGGCTTTCTGATGATGTTCGGCATCCTGTTCCTGTTCTTCGGGGGCCTCTTGATAGGCGGCATCGATGTCGTCGACATGAAGCAGGACCGGCTCTGGTTCATCGCACAGGCATGCAATGGACCTGTCGCCTTCATCGCCGACTACTTCAACCAGTCGATGCTCAAGACCGCCGATTTGGCGACTCAGGCCAGAATGACGAGCCTGGGCAACATCAACTCGACGGGAACCCTCTACATCGCCCTGGGCGGACTCATGAATCTCATCCTCATTCTCGATGCCTTCGGTGGCCCGGATCGAGGTTCCGAGCACCGAAGAAGAAGGGAATCCGATTGATGCAGTTGATCGCATGGATTCCATTCGCAGGGCCGTTGAACTCGATGCAGAGCATCTGGTACGTGCTGCTCGTGCCGCTGACGTTCGGGATCGCGGTCGCCTACAAGGCGATGCGGGTCTCCTCGCTCGAGAACTACTGGAGGCAGGTCCTCCTCATGACGACCCAGGTCACGGTCGGGATCGTCGCACTCGGAATCCTGCTGATCCTGTTCGTCAAATACCTCGTGCCGATCCTGTAGGAGAAGGCCAGGGTCCGAGAACATCGCGCCTGTGGGCGCCGGCGATAATTGTCGATTCAAAATTCCAGCGAAGGTGGGGTGACGTCCGATCTCCTCACATTGGGTGCGCCATGGAGCGGCAAATCCCAACTTGAAGGAACTAGCAAACCAAGGATGGTGACCATGCCGACTGCCACGAAGCAGCGGGCACGGAGAGAAGCGGCGCGGCGACAGGAAGAAGCCGGAAATCCTCGAAGCGGCATGGACAACCATGGCCGTCTCGAAGGACCCCGGACGTCCCGATCTGATTCGATCCTCCCAACGCGTACGAAGACCGCCAAGAAGGCCCCGGACTCGGATATCCACGAGACATGGACGGCCTACAAGTCACGCCCCCGGGCAGAACTGCGGGAGAGACTGATCGTCTACTACATGGCCGGACATGTTCGGCGCATCGCCGATCGCATGCGGGCCCGGTTGCCGGACCACGTCGATACCGAAGATCTCGTCCAGCAGGGCTACCTGGGTCTGGTGGAGTCGATCGAGCGGTTCGAACTGGAGCGGGGGATCAAGTTCGAGACCTTCAGTCGCCAGCGGATCTCGGGATCCATGCAGGACTACCTGCGGTCCCAGGATCACCTGCCTCGACTCGTCCGCACCAGATATCGCAAGATCAGCAACACGATCGAGTCCTACCGGGTCGAGCACGGAAGACCTCCGGAGCCCACCGAACTGCAGGATGCGATGCAACTGGACGACGATTCCTTCGCACAGATCCTGAACGATCGGCACGCCCCCTCGGTCATCCCGTTCAGTTCCGTGATCACGGGATCGAGCCAGGACCAGGACGGCACCGCGATGAACAACACCCCGGACGCCAGCGCGGACTGCGCACTGAAACGTCTGCAGCGGAGCGACCTTCAAAGGTGGGTCACCCGGGGAATGGACCGACGCGATCGACTGATCATCATTCTCTACTACTACGAGGAGATGACCATGCGGGAGATCGGATTGGCGATCGGCTGCAGTGAATCCAGGGTTTCCCAGAAACTGGATTCGATCCTGCGGCGACTCCGGTCGCAGCTGAACGTGGAGGACGATCGTCAGCAATTCGACCCGCACTGATCGATTCCGTACCATGCCGACCCGTGACACGGCCGGCTCGCATCATGATCTTCACCGCATGCATACTGATTGCGTGCGCGATCAATCTGCTCACGTGCCGGTGGGGGGTCGAGGTGTCCGACACCGCGGTGCTCACGTTCGAGCTGCCTGAGAACGAAGCCGCCGGCCTCTTCGCCGCACCCTGGCTCGAAGGACGGCAGTTGCTGGCAACACTGTCCGGGGTCATCCTTCCGATGTTCATGATCGGACTTGGGGTCTATTTCGTCGCACGTGGCGACAAATCGACCGCCGCGGCTTGATTTCAGGGTCCGAGGGTCGCCTTCGGGGTCGAATACGGCTTCTTCCATCTGATTTCGACGTTCGAACCCGTATGCTTGATGGGAACACGCACGGCCCACGATGGCCTGTGCCCTTGGAGCATCCCGATGAAGATCGCATTCCTGTCCGTCGTCCTGTCGCTGGCCGTCTCGATGCCCTGCGCTGCCGCAGAGGAAATGATTCTCAAGAGCGGATCCGTCGAACTGAAACAGATGGGCGAGGATTCGATCAGCCTCGAACTGACGAGGTTCAAGGGCAGGGATCGGGCACGGCACTGCTGGATACGATTCGGGAACGCCCCCACGGCGACGGAACGGGGCCTCGTCGAGGCCTCCGGTATGAAGCTGCTCGCCCCGGTCGGGCCCGGTGGATACACCGCGGCGATCCAGGACGACCTCGATGTCGACCGCCTCGCCCGAAGCGGCCTGCTCGTGGAAGTCAGGGAACTCGACACGACCTGGAAGATGCACCCCTGGCTGCTGGAGAACAGGCTGCCGGTCTGGACGGTCGATCGGCGTCAACAGGACCGGCTGCTCGCCGGACGATCCATCGATACGGACGCACTCGTTCGCGAACTGGCCGAGGCGCAGGATCCGTTCATCGCGGTCAACGTCCTGCTGCACGCCGGAACCGGACTCGAATCGACGGCCGGCGAACTCGAACGGGCGGTCGGCGCCCGACGTGCTTCGACGGTCGAGGTGATCAACGGCATCGTGATGGAGATTCCGTTCTCGCAGATCTGGACGATCGTGGAGGACGATCGCGTCCGTTGGATCGAACCGGCCCTGCCGAAGTTCGTCGAACTGAACGCATCCAATCGATCGATCACGCAGGTCGATGAGGTCTACGACGCCCCGTACAACCTCACCGGCGAAGGTGTCGTGGTCATGGTCTACGACGGCGGCTACGCACTCGAGAGCCACGGCGACTTCGGCGGTCGTCTGACCGTACGCGACACGGCGGGCCTGAGCGATCACGCCACCCATGTGGCGGGCACCATCGGAGGAGACGGTTCCGGCAGCGTGGGACTCCACCGGGGAATGGCTCCGGGAGTCACCATCGAGTCCTACGGCTTCGAACAGGAGGGGGGCCTCTCGGAAGGCTTCCTCTACTCCGACCCCGGTGATCTCGCCGACGACTACAGCGATGCGATCAATCAGTACGGCGCCGTGCTCTCGAACAACTCGATCGGAACCAACACCGCCCCCAACGGATATCCGTGCGAATGGACGGGGGACTACGGCGTCACGAGCAATCTGATCGATGCAGTGGTCCGGGGAGATCTTGGTGCGCCCATCCGCGTGCTGTGGGCCAACGGCAACGAGCGGCAGACCTCCCGATGCGGCGAGTTCTACAACACCACCGCGCCACCGGCCTGCGCGAAGAACCACATCACCGTGGGGGCGCTGAACTCGAACGACGACTCGGTGACGGGCTTCACCAGCTGGGGTCCGACCGACGACGGACGCATCAAGCCCGACATCTCGACCGCGGGCTGCCAGAGCGACGACGATTTCGGCGTCACCAGCTGCTCCAGCAGCGGAGGCTACACCTCCAAGTGCGGCACCTCGATGGCCAGTCCCACCGCCTGCGGCATCAGTGCGTTGATCATGGAGGACTACCGGAACCAGTACCCGGAACTTCCCGAGATGGCCAACAGCATGCTCAAGGCGCTGCTGGCCCATACCGCCGTCGACGGTGGAAACCCCGGACCCGACTGCCAGTACGGCTACGGCTCGATCCGCGCCCGCGAGGCGATCGACCACCTTCGGATCGGATCCTTCATCGAGACCGACATCTCCCAGAACGAGTCGTACTCGTTCCTCGTCGTCGTTCCCGAGAACGCCGCCTCGTTCCAGGCGACCGCGGCCTGGGACGACGTCCCCGCGGAACCGCTGATCGTCAACTCGCTCGTCAACGACATCGACGTGATCGTCCTCGATCCGAGCGGTTCCCGACACTACCCCTGGACGATCGATCCGTCGGATCCATCCGCTCCCGCGACACGTGATGCCGAGGATCACCTCAACAACATCGAACAGGTCACCGTCGAATCTCCGATGCCGGGAATCTGGCAGGTCGAGATCCGGGGGACGACCGTGACCAACGATGCCCAGCTCGTCTCGGTCACCACGACGCCCGAACTCATCGACTGCTCCTCCTCGGGCATCGTCTCGCTCGATCGATCCGTCTACCCGCTGGAGGGTGCACTCGTGGCCCGGGTCGTCGACTGTGATCTCAACACCGACGACTTCGAGATCGAGACCGTCGAGATCCTTCTGACCTCCTCCGCCGGAGGCGACGTGGAGCCGCTGCTTCTCGTCGAATCCGGAGAGGCGACCAGCGAATTCGTCGGCACGATGCCGCACTCGACCGTGGACGGCCCCGGCACCCTGCTGGTCGCCGACGGCACCGTCATCGAAGCAAGCTACGACGACGCGAGCGACATCGATGGAAATCCGGTCCAGGTGGTGCACCAGTCGACCGTCGACGGCCTCGATCCGGAGTTCGACTTCACGCAGATGATCGAAGTGCAACCCCGCGACGCCGTGATCGAGGTCGGACTGAACGAGCCCTGCCGTGCGACCCTGCACTACGGAACGTCGTGCGGTTCGCTGTCGCAGAGCAAGTCCGTGTCGCTCTTCGACACCGTGCATCGGATCTCCATCAACGGGCTCGACAACGACACCACCTACTTCTACGAGATCGAGTTCGTCGACCGGGCCGGAAACTCCGGAACGGAGACCAACGGCGGCGCGTGCTTCTCCTTCACGACGCCGGCGGTTCCGGACTTCTTCTCGGAACAGTTCAGCGGCGGGTTCGATCTCGACGGCATCAGCATCCTCTTCACCCCCAACGGCGGCATCGATTTCTACGCCGGCTGCGGCGAGTCCATCGAAGCATTGCCGATCGATCCGTCCGGAGGCAATGGCCTGGACATGGGGGACGACACCAGCTCGAACGTCTCCAGCAGCATCCAGTTGCCGTTCTACGGAACGTCGTGGAACGGCGTCTACGTGAACTCCAACGGCACCATCACCTTCGAGGGGGGAGACACCTCGTACTCGGAATCGATCGGCAGCCACTTCAGCCAGCCCCGGATCAGCTGCCTGTGGGACGACCTGAACCCGTCGAGCGGTGGTTCCGTCAGTTGGAAGCAGCTGCCGGATTCCCTGGTCGTGACATGGGACGGCGTGCCCGAATACTCCTCCTCGAACTCCAACACCTTCCAGGTGCAGCTGTTCGCGAACGGCGACATCCGCATGAGCTGGCTGGGCATCGATTCCGGGGATTCGGTCGTCGGCCTCTCGGCGGGAGAGGGAACCGATGTGGACTTCCTCGCGACCGACCTTTCGGAGCTCGATTCCTCCTGCGGCCCGTTCCCCCCATCCGCAACATCGCTTTCGCTCGAGACCGGCATCGGGATTCCCGTGCAGTTCGAGCTCGAGAGCGAGGACGACGGACTCCCGAATCCGCCCGGAGCGATCACGTACGTCATCGACAGTCTGCCGACGATGCCGCTGCGGCACCTTGCGACCGGCAAGATGCTGGGCGCCGGCGATCTCCCGTACGTCATCGAACCCGGTACCGGCGTCGCCTTCTCCTACGAACCCTCGACGTTCTGGGAAGGCGAGGACGGATTCCAATGGCACGCCGACGACGGCGGCCTCCCTCCCCAGGGTGGACCGTCCCCATCGGCCACGGTGGTCATCGACGTCACGGACGGACCCGATGTGATCCACGAGTTCACGATGGACGGCGATCCGAACTGGGACATGTTCGGCGACTGGAACTGGGGAGCGCCCCAGGGGGGCGGCGGATCCAACGGAAACCCGGATCCGACCTCCGGCGCAACCGGGACATCGGTCATCGGATACAACCTCGCGGGAGACTACGAAAACAACATGCCGGAGCGGACGATGACCACCGGCATCCTCGACTTCTCGACGGCCAGCGACGTGCAGCTTCGGTTCATGCGATGGCTCAACGTCGGTGCGTCGTCGGACGATCACGCGTCGATCCGGGTCTCCGGCAACGGCGGACTGACCTGGACCGAGGTCTGGGCGAACTCCGGAGCCGTGACCGACGATTCGTGGCAGACCGTGGAATACGACATCTCGGACATCGTCGACGGCTCGTCGACCGTGCGGATCAGATGGGTCATGGGAACCACCGATGGTTCGGTCGCCTATTCGGGATGGAACATCGACGACGTCCTGCTGGTCGGAGACCTCCCCAACGACGGAATCCCGGGAGACCTGGACGGCGACGGATTCGTCGGAGTCAACGACCTCCTGATCGTGATCCAGCAGTGGGGTTCCTGCCCACCGCCGTGTCCCGCCGACATCAACGGCGACGGCACCGTCGGAGTGGACGACCTTCTCTTCGTGATCGCCAACTGGGGAGCGGGGGGCCGCAGTCTTCCCGCACCGGACGCCGACAGCCTGATCGAACGGATCGTCCTCGACGAATCGACGGTGGAGCAGCCGACGAAGACCGACGACCTCTTCATCAACGACGGAGTCCTGTCACCTGTGAATGCAGGAGGACTGTTCCGCGTGAACATGGACTACCTGCAGACGGATGCCGGCGTGCTCGAGATCGAGCTGGTGGGCACGACGCCGATCGAGGCCCACGACCTCCTGTCCGTCAATGGAACCGCGACGCTGGGAGGCGGCCTCGTGGTCCGTCTCGGTGAAGGATTCGCCGCCAGGAACGGAGACCGGTTCGGCGTACTGGTCGCCCGTGAACTTCGTTCCGAGTTCGAATGGACGGATCTTCCGATGCTCGAGGGTGATCTCGAACTGGTCCTGTGCCAGTTCGACACCGCCGTGGTGCTGGAAGTCAGGAATCCGAATCAGCCCGTCGGACCGGCATCCCGCACCAGTCCGAGAGGTGATGTGGACCTCGACGGAGAGGTGACGACGAACGACCTGCATGTCCTGCTGGAAGCATGGTCCACGGGCCATTTCCATGACATCGACGGAGATGGACGATTCACGACGCTGGATCTGGCCCTCATCCTTCAGGAACTGCGGAACTGCCCCTGAGGAGGGCATCCGCCATCTTGCCGGTAGTGTCTGAATTGGGTACCTTGAAGCGTTCCCGCGTTCCTTCTGGGCGTCTTCAGGACGTCTCGGGTACGCGACTCAGGGCCGGCCTTCGTCGACCCACCTGATCTCCGGAGTAACTCCACATGGACAAGATGTTCTACACCATTCAGGAAGTCTGCGGAATCCTCGCCAAGAGCGAGGATGAAGTCCGCGAAATGGTCTCGAGTGGCCAGCTTCAGGAATTCAGAGACAAGGATGAACTCGTGTTCAAGGTCGAGCAGATCAATCTGCTTGCAGGTGTGGATGAGGACTCCGGTGATGTGGTGATCGATCTGGGAGACACCGATGTCGGAGCCTCGTCGAGCCTCGGACTCACCGGTGGCGATACCGGATCATCCCTCGGCATGACCGGAAGTCCCGGAGCAAGCCAGTCCGCGGCCGGACTCGGCGACTCGGCCGCCCTCGGCCTGACCGGAGGCGAATCCGCGATGGATCTCAGCGCATCGAGTGATGCCGCGGGACTGTCGGCATTCGACACCGGAGCGGGGATACAGAGCGACGATGCCGGTGAAACCCGCGTCGGCGACGGACTGGACGACGACCTCACGCTCGAATCGGTCGGTTCCGGAAGCGGTCTTCTCGACCTCACCCGTGAATCCGACGACACATCGCTCGGGGCCGAACTCCTCGAAGAGGTGTACAGCAGCGACGAAGACAACTTCGACATTCCAGCCAACGCCTCCGGACTCTTCGAAGCGGCTTCGCCGGACGAGACCGAAGCTGCCGGAGTCGCGATCACCGACACCGCCGCCGCACCGGCGCGTCCCATGAACACCATGCCGGTCGCCGCAGCCCAGGAAGCCTACGACGGCGCCGGATCCGGTCTCGGAATCGGAGCGTCCATCGGCGGAATCATCGCCCTTGTGGTGCTTCTGATCATCGGCGTCGTACAGCTCAGCGGATCGACCTCGGCACTCGCCATGACGATCAGCGAAAGCATCTGGATCTGGACCGGTGGCCTGCTCGCGGTCGCGATCGTCGCCATCCTCGCCGGCATGTTCGTCGGCCGTGCTTCCGAGTGAATCACGAGCACCCCGCGGACCACACATGCCACTGACACGATATGGAATCCGGGAATGGGGACTCGCCACCATCGTGGCGATCCCGCTGATCCTGCTTTTCGTCCTCCCGGACTGGTATCCGTTCCCCGGATGGATCCTTGCGATTCCGGTGGCCTTCGGATGGTTCGTGGTCGCCGCGTTCTTTCGTGATCCGATTCGAATCATCCCCCGCGATCTTCCCGAGGGTGGAATGCTGTCGCCCGCCGACGGCGTCATCTCGGCCATCGAACACGTCGACTCCCACGAGGCGACCGACGGCGAGCCCGCCGTCGTGCTGCGGATCTTCCTGAGCGTGCTCGACGTCCACATCAATCGGGCCCCCTGCGACTGCGAAGTCGTCGGCACCATCTACCGGAAGGGCCGGTTTCTGAACGCCCAGACCGCCGAATCGGCCAAGGTGAACGAATCCAACGTGATCCTGCTGTCCTTCCCCGACGGTGAACGATTCGGGATGCGACAGGTCTCCGGCATGATCGCCAGATGCATCGTCTGCCCGCTGGCCAAGGGCGACACCCTGATTCGAGGACGCCGATGGGGAATGATCAAGTTCGGATCGACGACCGAACTGATCCTGCCGCGACCTTCCGAGGTGGACGTCAGGATCAAGGAGGGGGACCGCGTCAAGGGCGGACGGACCCTCATGGCCGTTCTCGCCCCCCGTACGGGCTGACGACAGCACTTCACTCCACCCTCCGACGGTGATCGGTCGATATGAACAGGGTGCCCCTGCTTCCTTCTTCCATCACGTCGTCACTCGTCCAGACCGCTCAGGCCCAGCAGGTCTCCTCGCGCGATCGCGATCGACGAAAGGCGGCCGCGGCCGAGACGATCCGGGCCAGGGCCGATCGGATCGACCTGCAGGTCGATGGAGGGGAGTTGGAGGATGCCGTCGAGCGCCTTCCGGAAAACACTTCGGAACAGTCCCATCAGGAACGGCGGGAGAACCAGCCGGATGGCCGGACTCCGTCGTTGAGTCGAATCGACGTCCGGGCCTAGGCGGAGGCCGCCTCGGCATCGACCCTCGGGAACAGCGCCACCTTGTCGATCGTCGTTCCGGGCTTCAGCAACCCCCAGACGCATTCCGCCCGAAGATCGCCCGTCGCTTCGCCCAGATTCCAGGCGGTGCGAAGTTCTTCCATCCGCGAGGGCATGACGGCTTCGAGCAGGCAGACCGCGATCCGGATCGCCTCGGCGCACCGGTAGAGGATGTCGCCGACGATCGCGGCGGCATCGGGGTCCTTGGCGAGCTTGAACGGAGCGGTGTCGTTGATGAACGCGTCGACCCGCCGCACGATCGCCATTGCCGCGGCGATCGAACCCGCGAGATCGAATCGTTCCATCGCGGCGACGGACGACTCGACCTGTTCGGCCACGAACGCGTCCCACTCCACGCCGCCGCCCTCGCACTCGCCGGTGTCCGCGGGGCAGACGCCTTCGCAGTACTTGCCGATCATCGCCGAGGTGCGGCTCGCGCAGTTGCCCAGCGTGTTGACCAGGTCGGTCGTGTACGTTTCGTGGAACTGGCTGCGCGAGAAGTCGGAGTCGGTCGCGCCCAGCGGTCCCTGCGTCGCGAGGAAGTATCGCAGCGCATCGCTGCCGTAGAGTTCCATGTAGTCCTGAAGCTGTTCGAGGTCGATGAAGTTGCCGAGCGACTTCGACATCTTCTGCCCCTCGCTGATCCAGAAGGAGTGTGCGTAGACGCAGCCCGGCAGCGGCAGCTCGAGGGCCATCAGCAGGGCGGGCCAGATGACCGCATGGAACCACAGGATCTCCTTGCCGATCACCTGCATGGATGCCGGCCAGTAGCCGCTGCGTTCGGCGTTCCACTGCGATGAAGGATCCCCGATGCCCAACGCCGTGATGTAGTTGAAGAGCGCATCGATCCAGACGTAGATGACGTGTTCGGGCGACTCGGGCACTCCGATGCCCCAGGCGAAGTTCGTCCGGCTGATCGGAACGTCCTGGAGTCCCTCGCGAAGCCGGCCGAGCACCTCGTTGCGTCTCGCTTCGGGTCGCACGATGTCGGGGTGCTCGGAGAACATCGTCTCGAGCCGCTGCTGGTAGGCGCTGAGCTTGAAGTAGTAGTTCTCCTCGGTCGCGCGCTCGAGCGGCTTTCCGGAGATGGGGGACCGGTACTCGACGTCGCGAGCCTTGGTCTCCGTGTAGTACTCCTCCTGCCCGGCGTCGTACCAGCCCTCGAACGTGCCGAGATAGACGTCGCCGGAATCCATGAGCCGCTTGACCAGGGCCTGGACCTGCTGTTCGTGCCGTGGATCGGTGGTCCGGATGAACTCGTCGTTCGTCAGGTGGAACATGCCCATGATGCGGCGGAACTCGGCGGAGTTCTCGTCGGCCAGCGCCTGCGGGGTCACCCCACGGGCTTCTGCCGACTGCTCGACCTTCTGGCCGTGTTCATCGGTTCCCGTAAGGAAGAACACATCATCGCCGGCCAGACGCATGAAGCGTGCCCAGACGTCGCAGATGGTCGTCGTGTAGACATGCCCGATATGGGGACGGTCGTTGACGTAGTAGATGGGTGTCGTGATGTATTGCTTGGTTTGCACTGAACCGTCATTGTAGCCGCGAGGAGGGCTTTGACGATCAGAGGGGGGGTCGATCGCCGCTTTCCCTCGAAATGGCGGCACAACGGGCCTCCGCCCCTCGCTTGGGGCTACCATGATGGATCGAACCTTACTTCTCCCTGGATGTCTCCGATGAACACTGCACGTCTTCTGATGATCGCAACGGCTCTCATGCTGCCCGCCCTGCCGGCTGCGGCTCAGAACGCCCTGGGAGACGGCCACGCCCTCGATGGAAACCTCAGTACCCGAGGCACGAGAAACAACGAGACAGGTCGCATGCGGGCCGAGCAGGGGCGATTCTCCCTGTCGCAGCGGGCTACGGCCGGACGCGGTTTCAACCAGTCGATCGGCTACAAGTCGAATCAGGACTTCAGGAACTCCAACAACCAGATGGCGTTCTACGCCGACTCGCTCTACAACAACCCCTGGTACTGGCAGAATCTGGGAAATCTCAGCACCGAGCTGATCGGCGGGGGCGGAAGCGGTGGTCTGGGAGCCGCAGCTGCGAACACCGGAGGCGGATACTACAACCCGTACTTCTACAACTCCGAGGCGACGACTCCGGGCAGGTTCCGCATGGGACAGAGCATCGGCGACTACGGGCAGGGAAGGAACGAATACGGAGGAGTCAAAGAAAGGGACGTCTCCAAGACCGACTACGTCAATCTGGAGGCGGACGACAGAAACCGACCGATGAACTACCAGATCGGCGAGCCGAACCGATTCCTCCACGACCACCGCCGCAGCGATCAGATACGGAACGAGTACGAACTCCGCGACGTCAACACGAGCCCCAACTACGTCGGGGTGGGCATGACCCCGTCGGATGTTCCGGTCAGGTACGCCGCGACCACGCTTCAAGGCATCACTCCGGTGCCGTACCCGACATCGCATGTCGAGATGGGACTCTCCCAGTACGACCTCGCACGCGTTCAGGAGGATGACCGTCTCGGAAGAACGGACCGGGTTGCCGGTGAAACCTGGCGACCCAACTTCGATGCACTGTCGCAGATCGACAACAGGGTCCTGACCGATGCCGACGGAAATCGCATCGAGGACAGGGCCTACGAGACGATGGACCAGCTGCTGATGAACATCTCCAGCCGCTACGACGAGGTCCGGAAGACCGATGGCGTATCGGATCCCGGAGCGTTGACGATGCTCCAGGAGGACTACCGCAACGTCCTCCAGAAGGTGATGGACGGCTACGGACTCCAGGAAGCCCCCGTGGGGCTCCAGCCGGGGAGCATCGCCGGAACCGGTGTCGATGACGAGACCGAGGACGTGGGCGCCGAGACGTTTCCCACATCCCCACCGACCCGGGAGGTTCCCAGTGAACTCGGCGGTGAACCGACGATGGACACCGTCGAGAAGCCCAAGCTGATGCCGCTGGAGCAGTTCGGACAGGTCCTGCGACACGGGCAGCGCGTCGATGCGCTGACCACCGACGACAAGACCAGAGTCTCGGAACTGATCCTCGCGGGACAGGACAAGCTTCAGAACGGCGAATACTACTGGTCGGAGCGACGTTTCAACCGGGCCCTCCGACTTGAGCCGGGCAATCCGCTGGCCACCATCGGAGTCGTCCACTCGCAACTCGGAGGTGGCCTGTATCTCTCGAGCGCCTTGACGCTGCAGAGCCTGCTCGGCTTCCAACCCGAGATGATCGACGTCGTCTACGACGACACGCTTCTCCCGCTTCCGGAAGACATGGATCGCGCCATCAGGGAACTGACCCGACGAATGGGTTCGGAACGCGACAGCGACCGCTACGCCTTCATGCTGGCCTACATCGGACACCAGACGGACAATCCCGCCATGATCAAACAGGGACTCAGGGAGATGCGTCGCGTCCGGGGCGACGAGTCGTTCCTCGAACTGCTCGAGGAGATCTGGCTCGACGAAGCCGACGCACCCGCGAAAGAGGAAACCCTGATTCCGCTCGAGCCGGTCACCGATGAGCCGGTGGTCGACGCACCCGACGAGCCGGAATCGAAGAAGTCATCGGAAGACGCACCGGCTGAACCGGCCGCACCGGTCGGTGGAGATCTTCTGGAAGACTGATCGACGTCGAAGCCGACTCACTTCACGAGCGTGGCCGCGAACAGCGACGGACCCGTCGCTTCGGGAGACGGTCTCAGGCGCTGCAGTCGAACCCGGCTGAGTCCGCACGCATCGGCCCAACCGGACACCGTCGCTTCCGAAAATCCGAAATGCAGATGTCCCATCGTGTCCCGATAGGATTCCCGATCATGCTCGACCATGTCCAGCACCATCAACCGGCCGCCGGGTTTCAGGATCCTCGCGGCTTCCGCGATGACCGCCTGCGGCTCCGGGACGTGATGAAGCACGAGTGAAAGCATTGCGGCATCGACGCTCGCATCGGACAGGGACAGGGCCGAGAGATCGCACTCGTGGAATCGGACGTTGTCGATCCCCTCGAGCCGGCGGCGGGCGGCATCGAGCATGGCGGGCTCGCGGTCGACGGCCTCCAATGCATGGACCCACGGAGCCAGGATCGCAGCGGTCATTCCGGTCCCGCATCCCAGATCGGCGACGACCCAGTCCGGATCGAGCAGACCGAGAAGTCCCTCGGCGGACAGGACGTCTCCGAAGAGCTCCTTGCGGAGTTCCGTCCACTCGCCTCCGACCTGACCGAAGAAGCGACGACTGTCGACGCGACGCTGCGCAATGACCTCGCAGGCGCGGTGGGCGTCCTCCTGGCACTGGGCGTCATGGGCGCAATCCTGTTGAGCGAGATTCCACAATTGACGAGCCGTGGGGTCGAGATTCGAGGATGCTCGGCGGTACATCGCCGCCGTGCCCTCGCTTCTTCGCACGATCCATCCGGAATCGAAGAGGCGTTTGAGATGCCTCGAAACGGTGGACTGGGGAAGTTGCAGCACGCTGGCCATTTCTCCGACGCTCAACTCCTGCGAATCAAGCAGGTAGAGCAGCCGGATCCTGGCCGCGTCGGTCAGCGGATCAAGCCAGTGCAACAGTGGACGCGGCGGATCGGATGACGTCATGCGGGATCGTTCGGCATCGCGAGCGTCGGCCCCGGAACGAGGCCATGGGCACGAAGCCGTTCCTGCACGATCGTATTGGCCGGATCGATGGTGTAGGCGGTACGCAGGTAGAGCATGGCCTGATCGAGGTCGCCCATGCGTTCCGACAATGTCGCGGCCTGCAGCCACGTCTGCACCGACGATGCATCGTCGATGATCATCGCCTTCTCGACGCAGGCCCGGGCCGAGTCGGGGTCCTCGGTCATCAGCGAATATTCGGCGAGCAGCAGCCAGTCCCGGGAATCCTCGCGGGCCTCCGCCCGATCACGAAGAAAGAGGAACAGGCCGTTTCGGTCATCCTGCAGGTACATCACCTCGGCGAGATCGAGGGCGATCTCCCGATTCTGCGGACGAAGCGTGTGGGCGATCTCCAACGCCTGCCGGGATTCGGAAAGGTTGCCGGTATGCATGGCGCTCGCGCCCAGACCGAACTGGACACGCCAGTCCTGCGGGTGCTTCTCGACCAGTTCGCCGTAGAGCGATTCGGCGTCCTCGTAGCGTTCCTGCCAGAGAGCGTCTCCGGCCCGCTCGCGAAGCGTGCTCGTGGTCGGCTTGGTGGCACAGCCTCCGATTCCACAGAGGATCAGGGCGACAACGGTGATTCGACTCGTCTTCATGTTCGCTCTCCCTTGCATCACGCCAACGGGGCCATCATACGGGTCCATCGGGCCCGGGGCCAGAGGGATACGCGTTCGATTTCCCTTCGAGGCTAGCATGCACAGTCATGAACGCCGACGTCGCAGAGAACTCGTTTGAAGGGCCGCCGAGGCCTCTCGTGCTGCTGTGGCACGAGGGTGGAGTGGTGGAGGATCATGTCGACATGATGTGCGCCACGGATCCGGCGGGAACTGATCCGCTGCAGACCTGGCGCATCCCGATTCGAATCGACATGATGACCGAGGGCGATTCGACGGGGGCGATCGAGCTTGGTCGCCATCGCTCCGAGTACCTCCGATACGAAGGGCTCGTCAGTGGTGGTCGCGGATCGGTGACCCGCATCGCTTCCGGACGGTTCTGGAGTGGCGATTCGATCGTCGCCGAGGAGACGATCACGATCGAATGGATGACCGGATCGGCCGCCGGAACAACACAGAAGGTTCGGCTCGAGAAGTCCGGTTCCGATGCCTGGATGCTGCATTGCACGGCGAGAAACCCCTGAAAACACATTTCTCCTGCAATGATGTTCCTTGTCGGGTATCAATGAAGCCGCGGACATGGAGAACTGCACCATGAGCAACTTCCCGACCGAAGAGCAAGACAGGCATTTTCGCAATCCGGATCTGCCGCCTGATCCGCCCGCCGCGGCCGCCGCCGATCACGCCGAGGACGAGGCGCTTCCCGTGGTCGAGAACGGACCGCAGGGACTGAGAAAGAAGATCAAGACGATCGGATCCTCCAAGCAGCACGAAGACGAGTGGCTGCGGACCCCGAACACGACCGGAAGCGGTGCGATCCACTGCAGATCGTTCTTCACCAAGCTGAATCCCGATTCGGTCTCGTACATGGATCAGTCCATCAACGAATGGCTTGATGAACACCCGCAGTACGAAGTGAAGTTCGTCAACAGCACCATCGGAACGATGCAGGGCAAACTTGGTCCGCAGGATGTCATGATCTGCCAGGTCTGGGTCTGACTACTCCGACCCATCGGTCGCCGAAGCATCGCGGCGAGCCCGATACTCGGTCCGGCGTTTTGCGTAGTTCTCGGGTGAGACCGGAAGATTCGGTTCCTGCCCCTCCTGCCACTGGGTGTGCAGCTTCCTGAGAAACGGGACGCACCACTGGCAACCGGTGCCGGCACCGAGGCATTCGCTCATCTGCGAGGCGACACTGGGCTGCTCCCGCTTCAACCAGTTGACGAGCTTGCGTTGGCTGACATGGAAACAGAGGCAGACGTGATCATCCTGTTCCATTGGATGCGTCGCCTTCCATCTTCGCGGCAGCGTGGTCGCCTCGACGGCGACCGGCCCGCCGCACTTCGATCGACCGGACCAGTTGGGCCATTCCCTCGACGGGTTGGATGAAGGACACGCCCAGACGATCCTGACCGGACTCGTCGGTCCGCATCGAGGCGATCCGGACCGGGACCAGCAGCCGACCCACCGGTGCCGGCAGTTCGACGTCGAGATCGATCGATTGTCCGGCGGCGAACCTGTCCGGATGCGAATCGCATCGGAGCTGCATGCCCCCGATGCTCAGGTCCATGATCAGCGATTCGACCGGCCCACTGGTCTTTCCGTCGAAGACCCGGGCTCTGGGAGCGAGGTCGTACCCCACCGACACACGGTGCGCCCGACGTCGCTCGTTGTGTTCCATGGAAGGTGGATACGCGAATCGGTAGCCGGGCATGGGAATCCGACCGCCGCTGGGGACGCGTTCATGCCCGAGGAACTGGACCATGCCGCACTGCCTTCCGGCTCGTCCGAGGACGGCGACTTCGAAGACATCCCCGATGGAAACGGGAAGATCCTCCTGGGCGACGACCAGGAAGGAGTCTTCGTCGACGGACTCCATCACCAGTTTCCGCATCACCATGGAGCCGGAATCGTCGGGATCCGGATGGATCAGCGTGATTCGGCCATCGATCTCGAGCGCCTGTTGGAATGCATTCCGTACCGCGGGATCGACCACTTCGCGGGGCGTCAATCGGTCCAACCATCTTCCAAGGAGTCCTGCCATGCCTACTTCATCGTCCCAAACGACCATTTTCAAACGGAAATCGTCGGGGGAGATGCCGGACACTCACTGCAGGGGAGTGATCTTCACCGAACCGGACTCCTCGGCACGGGCAAAGGAGGTCCCTCCGGGGCCGAGCGAGTAGATCGCAGGGTCGAGATTCCGGGGCATCGCGGGGGTCCGCTGCTGGAGGGTCTCGATCGACCAGACCGAGAGGGCGGATTCCTCGACGACCAGCACGAATCCTCCTCGAGGATCGAAATCGGCCTGAACGACCTTCGCGGAGACCAGGGTCCGCCGCCGGATCCCGCTGGGATCCAACGACAAGGGGCACTGGATCAGGGTGCCGGAGTCGGTCATCAGGCAGATCGTCCCGGTCGCCCGGTTCAATCCGGCGGACAGGACTCCGGTTGGGATCTCGCAGTCCCCATCACGTCGAATGGTTCCGTCGATGCGCCAAAGCGCCATGCGTTCGTCGGAGACGCCCACGATGTACTGACCGGCATCGTCGCCACCGAAGAGCAGATGCGTGATGTCGCCGCTGGTGGATGTCGTCCGGCCGATGGATGTGCCGTCGATGGTGTGCAGCGAGATCGAGAAGTCGTCGGAACCGATCGCGATCGAACGACCGTCGTCGCTGACCGCCAGCGAAACCGGATCGCGTCGAGGCAGATCCCAGCGATGGGAAACGCCCGAGATGAGATCGAAGCAGGCGATTTCGTTCCGGCCCGCGATCGCGAGGACGGATCCGTCGTGTGCATAGGCGATGTGTCGTGGAGACAGGGCACCGGTGTCGCCGTCCGTCCATCGCCGCCCGTCGGGCAGCGACCAGACTCCGACCGAGTTCTTCGTCACCGCACAGAAGCTGCCGCCGGAGGCGTCGAACATGCATGCCTCGATCGATCCCGACAGGCCACCGAGTCCGTAGGGCTGCCGGGGGACCCATGGCTGCTGGACTTCCTGCTGCAACGCGAGATCGCGATCGGCTTCGGCCTTCGCCTGGCTCTGGCGGGCAGCCTCCACCTGCGACTGCAGCGTGGCCTCGCGTCGCTGGTTCACCCATTGCGGCACGAAGAGAATGGCAAGAGCCGCGATCAGCAGCACGGCCGCCACGATGACGGAAGACAGGACGACCGTACGGTGACGGCGGCAGAAGAGCCGTACGCGGTAGGTCGGACTCGCACGGCGGGCCTCGATGGGCTCGTTTCGAAGGTATCGGAGCAGATCGCGTCCGAGCTCGCCGGCGCGGACGTACCGACGCCCCCGTTCCTTCTCCAGGCACTTGAAGATGATGGTCTCGAGATCACGGTCCACTTCGCTGTTGAGCTGCCGCGGCGACGGAGCCGCATCCTCGCGAATGGTCCGCATCGCCTCGAAGAGGGGCTGTCCATCGAGGGCGTGGGGCATGCTTCCGGTGCAGGTCTGGTAGAGCAGGACGCCGAGCGCATACACGTCGCATCGTCCGTCGATGTCCTGCATGGCCATGTCCACCTGTTCGGGAGCCATGTACTGCACGGTTCCGATCAACCGACCGGCTTCGGTGTGCATGGTTTCGGCGCTCACCTCGACCTCGGAGACTCTGGCGACGCCGTAGTCGATGATCTTCACCTCCCCGTTCTCGTCGACGAGGATGTTTCCGGGCTTGAGATCGCGGTGGACGATCTTGCGCTTGTGACCATGATCGACCGCCGCACAGATGCGGACGAACAGCTTCAATCTCTGCTCGAGCGTCATGTCCCGCTTGTGCATGTGATCGGTGAACTCGCACGCGCCGGGAATGTATTCCATGACGAAGAACGGTTTCATGCCGCCACCGTCGTCCCACGTGCCCGCGTCGTAGACCTGTGCGATCCCGGGATGACGAAGCTTTCCGAGAATCTCGATCTCGCGCTTGAATCGTCTCAGGCTGATCGGGGGGAACGAGGTCCCCTTGAGCACCTTCAATGCAACGAGTCGCTTCGGCTCACGCTGCATCGCGGCGTAGACCACGGACATCCCACCTTCTCCCAGCATGCGGGTCACCGAGTAGCCGGCGATCTCGCTGGGAATGGGCGGGTTCTTGGACGATTCGCTGGTCATGCGGCTTCCGGAGGACGGTCCTGACAAGCCGGGAGCGGAATCACTCGCGGGTATCCTCGTCGCCGACGATCTCGGGTGCCGGGTCGGCTGGATTCTCCAGCACATCCCTGATGAGATCCAGTCGATTCACGATCACCTCCATCGAGGCGGGTCGATCGTTCGGATCCATCTGGACGCAGTCCATGATCTGTCGTGACAGCAGTGGGTGCACCTTGGGATTCTTGACGTGGGGCGGGACCGGAGGCTTGATCTCACCGGTGTCGAGCGCTCCGGAGAAGAGAGCGTTGTCGCTTCCCTTGGGGGGCATCACCGTGGGAATCACTTCGCGGACCAGGACCCAGTACATCATGGCTCCGAGGTTGTAGATGTCCGTTTTCGGCGTGATCGCCTGACGGTGGGCCTGTTCCGGAGCCATGTATCCGGGTGTGCCCTGGATCCTCTTCTTGACCGTGCCGATCAGGCATGCCTGTCCGAGATCGATGATCTTGACTCCGTCATCCTCCATGAGCAGGATGTTGGTCGGCTTGATGTCGGCGTGCACGTAACCGCGGCCATGCATGTGAAGCAGGCCTTCGGCCACGAGACGGAAGATCTCGACCGCCTTGCTCTGGCTGGTGGGCAATCGCTGATCGAGCGAGATCCCGTCGACCAGTTCCATGATCAGCGACACCGAATGGGTCTTGAACATCCGCCGATGACGGATCAGCTTCAACATCGTCCGCAACGAGGGATGGTCGAACTTGGTTCCGATCTCGTATTCACGCTCCACCTGCTCGATGAAACGTGCGTCCTTGTCGTCTTCGCGAACGACATGCTTCAGCGCCCAGACCTGCTTGGTCTTGCTGTCCTGCACCGCGTAGATGTGCGATTCAGCCCCTTCGCCGAGTTTGGCGAGGATCGTGAAGTTGCCGATCTTCTGGGCTGGAGACATGGTGGACTCGAATCATGACCCGTACGGAGCACGGGTCCGAAGGAACGGTTGAAGGCCTGATGGCCGATGTGGTCGCTGGTCACACCAAAAGCCAGAACAGCTCGGTGTGGGTTGGAAATGAGATGATTAGGGTAGCCAGATCGGGATTATCGATCAACGAGCAGGGTCCAGCAACTGCTCCTGAAGCTGGCCGGATGCGAAGAAACGGCCTGGATTCTGGATCCCTTCGGCAAGATCACTGTGCAGATGAATGTCCTGAGCCGGTATTCCCAGCTCCTGCTGGAGCCTCTGGACAAGCCTGACGAGGTGGGTCATCTGCCGGGTCGTGAAGGGGTGCCGATCGCCGTTTCCGATCAGGCAGATGCCGATCGAGTGGGCATTGTGCTGCGTACCGGCGTCTCCGACCACATGGGCACCGGGCAACTGGTCGTCCCAGCGGTATCCGACGTGGACTTCCCCATCGGCCAGACCGTTGCCGTTGCCGATCACGAAGTGGTAGCCGAGCCCCTGATAGCCGTATCCAAGGTGCTGTCGATGGATGGATTCCGGGGTTCCGAACGGGCGACCGAGATGATGGATCACGATGCCGGTCCAGCGATCCCGGTCGAGAGGAGCCTGCAGATCGAAGATCGAATCCCTGCCCTCGAGCACGTCATCGATGTCGGCGAGCTTCGTCAGCGGAAATCCGCGTGTCGACATGGATTTCGTATCCAGGCTCAGCAATCCGATGGCCAGACACATTGAAGTGACAAAACTGGCCCAGACAATCTGGGTCCTGCGAGAAATAGCCCGCTTCGCTCGTGATTTCGAGTGGAAGTACGTCACCGTCGGTCTTCGAATGCTCCAGCCTTTTCTATCGTGCAGAAACGTGTCTGTTCTTGAACGAACGATTTCAAATCCGGAATCGACCGGTACGTTCTCGGACGTCCCGGCGGATCACTGGGGGTCGAGCCGACGCCGCAACGCCGGCTTCGGATTGCCGAAGACATCCGGATCCTCCGTCGGCTGGACGCCGTTTCGAGCCTGGTCGTATTCGACATACTGGTTGCGAGGCAGATCCTCGGCGAACAGGGGGCGGTAGCAGCCACCAAGAAGCAGTGTTCCACCAATCAGGATCGAAAGCGGGAGCATTCTTCGCATGCGTGTCATTCTACCTCCACCGGATCGTCCTTCGGCCTGACGTCGGCCGCAGCCTCGAGGATTCGACCGGTTCTCGCATCCTCATGGAAGACACGGACATGGACGGACTGCGCGGATTCCGGCAGCGGCCGGTCGAGAGGGACTTCGATCAGATAACTGGGGGAGCCGAAGACGTTCCGCCAGGCATCCCGGACCTGGGCGGGCGAGAGCGAGACCGTTCCGAGTTCGACGGGAGGCCCGTCGGCGGGAATCGCGACCGCCACGGCCCTGAGCGAACCGACCATCTGCAGTGGTCGATTTCGACCATCCACCGCGGCGGCGAACACCTCGATCGTGGTTCGGTCCTCGTCCGTTCGCTGCACCCCGCTGTAGGGTGACAGGCTGATCGCCATCACCCTGGGAGTGCTGGAGAGGATCTCGGAATCGATCTCGGGATCATCCTGCTCGATCCGGCTCAACTGGACACGAAGTTCGGCATCACGCTGCTCGAGTCCGCTGACCTTCGCTTGAAGATCGTGCACCTCGCGACGCAGGCGTGCGTTGGCCTTTCGACTGTCGCTGTCGCAGCCGGTCAGTGGTTGGAACATCGTCACCAGCAGGCAGCAGGACAGCGCCTGTTTCAATCCTGGTCGAAGCCAACCGGCTGCGTTCACGAATCTTCCGAATCGGGGAGCCGCTCGATGATGCGATCCGCCAGACCGTACGAAGCCATCTCGGTTGCATCGAGCCACTTGTTGCGTTCGCAGTCCGCGGCGATCTGCTCTTCGGACTTGCCCGTCTGGCGAGCATAGATCCCGTAGAGCTGCTCACGCAGTCGAAGCATCTCGCGGGCCTCGATCTCGAGATCGGTCGCCTGCCCCTCGAGCACGCCGCCCAGAAGCGGCTGGTGCATGAGGTTCTTCGAATGCGGAAGACAGCATCGCTTCCCCTTGGCTCCCGAGCATGAGATCAGCGATCCCATCGATGCGGCCTGTCCGATGATGAACGTGGCCACGTCGCAGGGAATGAAGTTCATGGTGTCGATGATGCCGAGGCCGGCCGTCACGCTGCCGCCGGGGGAGTTGACGTAGAGGCTGATGTCCGATTCCGGATCCTCATTGGCCAGGAACAGCAGCTGGGCGACGATGAGATTCGCCATCCCGTCGGACACAGGGCCGCTGCAGAACACGATGCGGTCCTTCAGCAGACGGGAGAAGATGTCGTAGGCCCGCTCTCCGCGGCCTTCCTTCTCGATGACGATTGGTATGAGGCTGGTCATGGGATCCTGCTCGCGACTGGTATCAGTTCGCGTCCTTGCTGTCTGGTGCGGTGTGCTCGAAGACCTCGTCGACGAGTCCGTAGGCCTTTGCTTCATCGGCGGTGAAGTACTTGTCTCGTTCCGCGTCGGCGAAGACGGTCTCGTACTTCTGTCCGGTGTGCTCGGCGATGATGCGATTCAACGTTTCCTTCGACTTGATGATCTGATCCGCCTGGATCTTGACATCACTGGTCTGTCCCCAGACGCCGCCGTACGGCTGATGGATCATCACCTTCGCGTGGGGAAGGATGTGCCTGCTTCCCGTCGCACCCGACGCCAGCAGCACGGCTGCGCCGGAATAGGCGCGACCGATGCAGTAGGTGGAGACCTCGGATGTGATGAATCGCATCGTGTCGTAGATCGCCAGCGTGTCGTCGACCGCACCACCAGGGCTGTTGATGTAGAGGTTGATCCGCTGTCCTCGCTTCTGGTCCTCGAGATACAGCATCTGCATCATGATTCGTGCAGCACTGTTCTGGTTGATCTCTCCCACCAGGAAGATGACCCGATTCTCCAGCAGCAATTCGTCAAGTGTCATCTCCCGAGTCCGCTGGTAGCTCGAGGATGCCTGCGGCGCGACGCCTCCAGGCATGCCCGTAAGGACCTGCGTGATTCGTGGGTCGATGACCTGTCCCGTTCGTTCCGTCATGGGTATCGTTCCTTCAGGCCGGTCGTCCGGCAGTCGGGCCATGATAGGCCCCGAACTCCGCTCGGCAAGCGAGCAGCGTACTCTCGTTAGTCGAACTCGTCTGCACGATAGGGCGGATCCTTGGTCGGAATCGGCTCGGTCGGCCCGGCGGGGGGGTCCGAGGGGACCATCGTCTCCCCGGGATCGTCCGGGCCCGACGCGGGCAGGTGGAGACGAAAACAGGTTCCCGAGGCTCCATCGGACTCGAGTTCGATGAAGCCCCCGTGGTCCTCGACGATCCGCTTGGTGACTGCGAGTCCCAATCCCGTACCTCGCTGGCCCTTCGTGGATGCGAATGGCCGAAACACCTCTTCATGACGGCTGGGGGGAACCCCCATCCCGTTGTCCTCGATCTCGATCCGAATCCCGTTCTCGTCGGAGCTGGTCCGGATCGTCACGTGACCGGTCTTGCCCTCCACGGCCTCGATCGCGTTCAGCAGCAGATTCAGCAGGGCCTGGTGCATCGCATTCGAATCACAGGGGATTTCGGGAGCCGAGGCATCGCATTCGACGACCAGACGGGCCTTCTTCCTGAGTGCCAACGGCTCGACGAGGCTCACGACCTCCCCGACGACGCTGTTGATGTCGCAGGGCTCCAGTTCCAACGGACGGACCCTGGAATAGGCCAGCATGTTGAACGTCAGATCGTAGATCCGGTCCAGATTCCGGCTCAGGATCGGCCAGCCCTCCTTCGCCATCTCGAGATCTCCACGCTCGATGGCGAGTTCGATCGCCGACGCTCCGCCCCGAAGGCCCTGAAGGATGTTCTTGATCGCATGGCTGATCGACGCCACGGTTCGACCCACCGAGGCGAGACGGTCGTGTTCCAGCGAGCCGGTGGGCCCACCGATGTCCTGAGTCGAGTCGATGAAACGGAAGACGGTGTCTCCGCAGCGGAGTTCGTCGCCCAGTTCGAGGCGGACCCGTTCACGCACCACCGTGCCGTTGAGATGGGTCCCGTTGGCGGAATCGAGGTCGCGCAGGAACCAGGAGCCTTCGTCGGGAGTCAGTTCGGCATGGCGGCGGCTGATGCAGATGTCCACCAGTGGGAACGCCTCGGTGGAACGACCGATCAGTTGGGGCTCGTCTTCCGGCAGGGGGAAGACCCTGCCCAGGTCGGGCCCCTCGATCACCTGCAGCATCAGCATGGCTGCGATTGTAGCCTCGAGGTGGTGGTACGATGTGCGAACGATGGCAGCCCGTTCCGCATACAAACCCCCGAAATTCGATCTGGCACACCGGATCGTGACGCTCCGTGGAAAGGACGCATTCCTGATGCGTGAGTACGGGCGACGACTGTCGTCCATGCTCGAGGAGGCTCACGGCGAAATCGAGTGGTTCACCTTCGATGGCGCCACCACCTCGGCCGCCGACGTCCTTGATGAGCTTCGGAGCTTCGGACTGCTTCAGCAGCACAAACTCGTCATCGTCGAACATGCCGACGCGTTTCTCGCCAGTTCGGCGGGTTCCAAGGGACCCAGCCGCACCAGGAAGCTGATGGAGGAATACGCCCAGAATCCGGTCGAGGACGCCACCCTGCTCCTGAAGGCGGAGGCGTGGAAGGCCGGAAAGCTCGACAAGCTCATCGCCGCCACCGGATTGATGCACAAGGTCGATCTCGATGAATCCACCGATCTGCCGTTCGCAGTCAAGTGGTGCACGGGGCGAACCGCCAAGGCCCACGATGCGGTGATCGACGAAGCAGCCGTCACGCTGCTCCTGAAGAGAATCGGGCTCGACTTCGGACGACTCGACAGTGAGCTCGGCAAGCTCGCGGCCCTCGCGGGGTCCGGTGGGACGATCACGAGACAGCATGTGATCGAGATGACGGGGATCAGCCGCGAGGAGCAGGCCTGGGCCATCCAGGAAGCCGTGCTCTCCGGTCGGGCGGAAACCGCCCTCATGACCCTTCGAGAACTCCAGGACGTTTCGAGACAGCCCACGGAACTGATTCTCTGGTCCATCATCGATCTGCTGAGAAAGCTGCACGCCACTTCGGCGATGCAGGCCCAGGGCGTTCCGGTCTCCGACATCTGCCGCCGGCAACGATTGTTCGGTTCGAGCCGGAATCCCGTGCTGCGACTGGCCGGCCGGGTGGAATCGGCGGCCTTCGCCTCCCTGCTTCGATCCGTCCTCCGGGAAGTCCATGGAATTCGATCCGGTTATGGACAGAGTGCCCGAACTCTTGAACGAATGACGATCCGGATTGCCGATACCCTGAATACGCTCGCGGCATGATGATCCGACGTGTCAGGTGACACAACGGAGGCCAGGAAGGCCCATCATCTCGTCTGGAGACACCCATGGGCGCACAAAGCGGCATTGCACTGACTCTCACACTTGGATCCGTACTCGGCTGTGGCTGCGCACCTGGAAGTGGTGCCGGACAGATCTCGACGACCCCGGTCCCCAGCCCCTCGCTCTCCGGCGAATCGGCGGTGGATACGGGAGGACGGGTCTCCGATCTCGAGGCGCATCGGACCCAGGTCCAGAACGACACCGAAGCATTCCTCGCCCACCGCCAGCAGCAGGCCGCCGCGGTGGAGCCGACGATCGAATGGACCATGCCCGGCCGTGACACCTCGGTCGGATCATCGACGACACCGCCTCCGACGACGGAACCCCCGGCCCCGACGACGACCATGACGGGCCCGGTCGACGAACCCGTCACCGTCGCCGCCTCGAGCACGGTGGTGACGGTCGAGGACGCCGATGCGAGCGGTCAGCTCCAGCAGGCCATGATCGACTTCTCCCGCGAGCTCTACGTCAGCAGCACCTGGAGCGACCGTCCTCTGAAGGAGCTCATGGTTCTGGCATCCCTGGCCATGCTGGATCCCGAGCGTGCGATCGATCCGCAGGCGATTCCGGATCTGACCATGGAGGAACGATCCCTGCTCGCAACCATGCAGAAGTACTTCATCGCCATCGGAACCGACATGGATTCCGAAACCAATCCCATGCTGGCCCTCTCGACGGCCACGACCGAACTGCAGCGACGACTGAAGCAGACTCCGGATCTGGAGCTGCCCACGTTGGCGCTCTGCACGCGTGTCGGAGGATTCGGTGATTTCGACGAGTGGTCTCCGAAGACGGATCAGAAGCACTACTCGTTCGTCGCACACACCTCCCAACCCGTGATCATCTATCTGGAGATGGAGGGGTTCACCAGCAACCTCAACGACAACGATCTCTGGGAAACGGTCACCAGCCAGCATCTGACCATCTACAGCGATCGGGACGGCATTCCGGTCTGGAAGGAAGACTGGCAGTCCGCCTCGGATCGAAGCCGCAAGCGACGCCGGGACTACTTCACCGTCCAGAAGTTCCAACTGCCACGGGGACTTTCGGTGGGCAGATACCAGCTGAAAGTCCGGGTCCGGGACGAGAAGACCGGAGCCGAGACCGAGCAGAACATTCCGTTCACGATGACCGCCGGGGTCCTGAACTGATTCCGAAGCGGCTCCCCGGCCCGGCCCGGTGGTGCTAGAATCATCCCCTTCTCAGAACGGAAGGGAACGACATGTCCATCCTCGTCGACGGAAACACCAAGGTCATCTGCCAGGGCATCACCGGGAAATCCGGTGCATTCCATACCAAGGGCTGCCTGGACTACGGCACCCAGCTGGTCGGAGGCGTCACTCCCGGAAAGGGAGGGCGTGAGGATGCGAACGGCCTTCCCATCTTCGACACCGTCGCCGAGGCGATGGCGGAGACCGGAGCAACCGCTTCGATGATCTTCGTACCGCCGCCGTTCACCGCCGGATCGATCCTCGAAGCCGCAGAGGCGGGCATCCAGCTCGCATGCGCGATCACGGAAGGCGTACCCACCCAGGACATGGTCAAGGTGAAGGCGACGCTGGCCGACTATCCGGACACGAATCTCATCGGCCCCAACTGCCCGGGAATCATGACCCCCGGTCGCCGGATCTCCGGCGAGGGTCCCGCCTCCGTCTTCGAAGGCGGCTGCAAGATCGGCATCATGCCGGGATACATCCACACCGCACGCGAAGATGCGAGCACGGGACGAGCCGTCGGCGTCATCAGCCGCAGCGGGACGTTGACCTACGAGGCCGTATGGCAGACGAGCGTCCTCGGCATCGGGCAGAGCACCTGCGTCGGCATCGGCGGCGATCCGATCAAGGGCCTCAACTTCATCGAACTGCTGGATCTCTTCAATGAAGACGACGACACCGACGGCGTCATCATGATCGGGGAGATCGGCGGATCCGACGAGACGCTGGCCGGTGAATGGATCAGGGATCACATGCGGAAACCGGTTGCTGCATTCATCGCCGGACGCACCGCGCCTCCGGGCAAGCGGATGGGACACGCCGGGGCCATCATCGGTGGAGCCGACGACACCGCTCAGGCGAAGATGGATGCACTGCGGACCTGTGGCGTCACCGTCTGTGAAAGCCCTGCCGATCTGGGAACCGCAATGGCCAAGGCCCTCGAGGTCCCGGTCGCCAGCCACTGAATCGGATCAAGCACCCCAGCCTGCGATCACGGCAAGCAGATCGGTCACGTCGACCACACCGTCGTCATTGGTGTCCTCCAGGCAGTCATCTCCCTCGGGGCAGTCACCCCACGCGGCGATGACCGCGAGCAGATCGGTCACGTCGACCACACCGTCGCAGTTGATGTCGGCTCCGCATGATTCGATGGACGATTCGGCCGGGTCGACACCCTGCGAGTCATCGCCGTACCAGGGAACATCCGAACCGGGATCCCGTGCGATCACCACGTCGCTGTATCCGGCCTTCTCGCTCTTGCCGCGCTGCCGGAGGAACAGCACGTCGACGATGATGTCGACGGAACCTCCCGCGGGAACGACCGTGCTCCCGAAGAGCTCGTCTCCAGGCTCCTCGCTGTTGAGCCTGACCATGTCGTTGAGCTGGCCGCCGACAGACTTGACGCACGAGATCCTCCAGGGATAGAACTGGTCCGCGGACGTCTGGTTGATGAGCGTGAACTTGATGGGCGTGGGGATGCCGACCGGAAGGGAGAGGACGCCGTTGGTCTCCGCTTCCGCGCAGACATCGTTGCTGACCGAGACCGTTCCCTTTCGGACGATCTCGAATCCAGTGACCGCTTCGGTACACGTCACCGTCCAGCATGCCGAATCGCCACGGACCTGAAGCCCGCTGGGAATATCTATTGCGACCGGAACCTCGACCGTCGACCCGCCGGGGACGAAGATCGGATTGGCCAGACCGGGGGTGAATCCGGTCGGACCGTCCTCGAGGCAGTAATCGGTTCCGTTGGGATCCGACAGCACACCATCGAAGTTCAGGTCGAACCAGCGATCCTCTTCGGTGGCGTTGGAGATCGTGACGATCGAATCCGCCTGGGCCTGTCCCTCGCAGAAGGGCGTCACCTTGGTGACGTGCATGCGGACCTTGCAGGTTCCCCCGCAGTCCGCGGCGACGATCCTCGCGACCTCGGGACCCGTCAGCGAACGGTGGTACACCTGCAGTTCGTCGAGCCTGCCCTGCAGGACAGGTTCCGTCGATTGTCCGTCGAGCCGATGACTGCGTCCGATCAGGGTGTCGGAGGTGGTGGACAGGTCTCCGTCGACGGTCGTGGGATCTTCGACGGCGACCAGTGTTCCGTCGATGTAGAGCCGGAGTCCGTCCGTCGTGCTGCGGTCGACGGTGACCGCGACGTGGTGCCACTCGCCATCGTCGATCGGTGTGCCGCTCGACCAGTTGTCGCTTGCCCCGGTGGCGTCGGCCATGTCCAGAATGATCTTTCCGTTGACGGAGGTGACCGTCCAACCGAGCTTGGCCAGGCCCTCAGGCGTTCGCTTGTCGATGATCGGATACACGCCGACCGGATCGTTCGGCAGCTTCAGCCATGTGATCACGGAGAAGTCTCCGTCGGCCTTGAAATCGAGGCGATCCTGATCGGGTGCGACCAGATGGCCGCCGTTGAACTCGACGGCTTCCTCGACCTTGCCGGGAAGTCCCGGTGCGACGCTTCCCTGGACGGCGGCATGGTTTCCGTTGACCAGTTCGTAGATCGAGGTCGCAGCAGCGTCATCGTCCATCGCCCACCACGCGACCAGGCTTTCCGGAGCCGGGGTGCAGGTGGGGCAGCTGGGTGTCGTGGTGCAGGCGGGTTCGCACTCGACGTTCATCGTGTATTCGAATCCGGCCACACAGGGGTACCCGCTGAAGATCGGTCCGGTCGCGATTGAACCCGGCAGTATGCGGATGTAGTAGACCTTGGGAGCGAGGAGGCAGAGCGAGACGTACCCCTCGTCGCAGCCGTCGGAATCGACCACGGCAAGCGGATTCGCGAAGCAGCCGTCGTAGACCTCGATGATCAACGGAAGCTGGGACTCGACCTTGATCTTCAGCATGTCCTCGGAATCGAAATCGGTATCCGGAAGAAAGACCTCGTACCAGTCGATGTCCGCGCCCTGGGGGAACTGGGCCCACGACCGTCCACAGACCTCAGTGCCGCAGGAGATGGTGGTGTTGCTGAAGGACTGATCGTCGCATCCACCGTTGATCTGCGTGCCGCAGGGCTCGGACTCGTCGAACGCTCCGGAAGAACAGGATCCGCATCCGGATCCACGCTCTCCGGCATCGGATGAGGAGTCCTTGGCCACGAGCTGATCGGCCGGAGGTGCGGATTTCGGGGAGGGCGAGGCGAGAGCCATCAGGCAGAGACAGCATCCCGAAAGGATGACTGCTGCGACGAGGCGACCGATCGAACGGTCGGATACTTGAATGGAGGCCATCACGAGCCCTTCTCTCTCATCCGTCATTCCCTTACGCAGGGCGCCGGCCATGGATGCACCTGCCTGCGAATTTCTTGATCGGTACACCCCGAATGGGGCACTGAACCCCGTAATCGTCTCCCCAAATTGAAGGTGCGTCAAAGGAAATTCCAATCGGAAAGCGAAACCAGCGTTTCTTCAGGTTCGGATGAGGGACGTCGAACCCGTCTGGCATGCCCGAGAATCACGATGAAGCGGAAGGTCGATGCGGCGAATCCGCTACAATGGGCCGCATGAACGCCACAGAACACCCAAAAAAAGGCCTTAGTTACGACCAGGCTGGGGTCGACATCGAGGCCGGCGATCAACTTGTATCGAACATCAAGGGAATGGTGGGCAGAACGCACGGGCCGAGGGTTCTCGGACCTCACGGAGCCTTCGCCGGACTGTTCAGGCTCGACTACAACGAAGCGCTCTTTCAACGCAACTTCCGCGAACCGGTGCTCGCCGCATGCACCGATGGCGTCGGAACCAAGTTGAAGATCGCGATCGACATGGGGATCCTCGACACGGTCGGGATCGACTGCGTCGCGATGAACGTCAACGACCTCATCGTGCAGGGTGCCGAGCCGCTGTTCTTCCTGGACTACATCGGTCTGCACAAGCAGGATCCGGATGCCACCGCCCGGATCGTCGAAGGCGTCGCGAAGGGATGCGAGATCGCGGGATGCGCTCTCATCGGAGGCGAGTGCGCGGAGATGCCGGACATCTACGGACCGGGGGAATTCGATCTCGTCGGATTCTCGGTCGGTGTCGTCGAACTCGAACGGGCCATCGACCCGTTGAGGATCCAGGAGGGTGACGTGCTCATCGGCCTGGAGAGTTCCGGTGTCCACTCCAACGGATACAGCCTCGTCCGGGCGATCCTCGAGAAGGTCGATGCCGATCTCGACGAAGTCGTCCCCGAGGCGCAGCGGCTCGCCGGCGAGCAGGAGACGCTCGGACGCGTCCTGCTGGAGCCGACCCGCATCTACGCCCGACCGATCGTCAAGCTGCTCGCCCACTACCGGGTGAAGAAGATCATCTCCATGATGTCGCACATCACGGGCGGCGGACTTCCCGGCAACCTTCCCCGGGTCCTTCCGGACGACATGGACGCCGTGATCGACCGGTCCTCGTGGACCGTGCCGCCGATCTTCGACTGGCTGCAGGATGCCGGCGACGTGGATCGGGAGGAGATGTACCGGGTGTTCAACATGGGCATCGGATACGTCCTTGCGGTTCGCCCCACCTTCGCGGATTCGGTCCTGAAGCAGCTCGAACGCGAAGGCGAGGCATCCCATGTCATCGGTCGCATCGAGCGTGGACAGGGTCGGATGCGCTGGGACAACGAATAACTCGAAGATTTGGAGATCGACATGCAGTCACTTGCCCTCGCACTCGTGCTGGCGTTGCCCGGAATCGCCGAAGAAGAGCCGCTGACCGCGGAAGCCATCGCCCGGGACGCCGCTGCGCCGTTGACGTTCTCGATCACGCCGGGAGCCTGGTTGATCCGGCTTCGTGGCAGCTCCTCCTGGGGTGGAGGCTCGCTGACCTACGACGACCAGCTCGGGATGGACGACATGGATCCCGCGTTCCGCGGAGAACTCCGCATCGGTCGCGACGACTGGGGCATCTGGATGATGGGAACGTCGTTCAGCACCACCGGCTCGGGAAGCTTCGGAGGCAACGGCATCTGGGACGGACAGAACTACTCGGCCGGCCAGCAGTTCTCCTCGTCCTTCGACATGACCAACATCGCCATCGAAGGGCAGTGGAACCCGCTCGATCTCATCGGCGAACCCAACGCGCACATTCCGCTGTTCCTGACCTTTGGCGGACATGTGGGCGGACTCTACACCGACATGAAGCAGACACTCGACTTCGGCGGGTACCGATCCGAGGCCAAGGGGGAATACGCGTCGCTCTACGGAGGTGTCCAGGCCCTGCTGCGCATGGACACCATGGACCGCG
>MDTG01380866.1_pt1 | contig 32650 bp, 28 predicted proteins | sample 811421 | NCBI WGS metagenome assembly MDTG01 (sample SAMN05326645, study PRJNA326480) | marine metagenome | isolation source: seawater | place: Pacific Ocean: South East | collected 2011
AAATTAATACAAAGTTATTTAGCAAGGGTATTATTATTAATGGAATATATTTTGCAAAAAAAAAAACTTTCACCTCAAAAAAAAATAAAAATCTATCAAGGTGAAAAGTACATTATTTTAAATAAAAATTATAAAAAAAAAAAATTTTTAGATAAAAATAAAAATATTAAAAAAGTTCTTATAATGTCTGGTGGAGCTGATTATAAAAATTTTTTGATTAAAATTGCAAATTATTTGAAAGATGAAAAAAAATTTCGAACAAGTGTTATTATTGGTCCAGGTGTAAAAAAAACAAACAAAATTTATAAAATTAGTAGCTCAAAAGTAAAAAAAATAATTGGACTTAGTGATTTATCCAAAACAATTAATAACTCAGATATTTGTATTTGCACTGGAGGAACCGTCATGTTTGAAGCTATAGCAACTGGAAAAGTTCCTATAGTTTATGAAAACTATGATCATCAACGTTATGCGATCAAATATTTTAATAAAAAAAAAGCTATCATCAATGGTGGAAATTCTAAAAATTTAACTAAAGAAAGTTTGTTATTTCTTTTGAAACAATATGATTTAATAGATAAAAAAAAATATTTTTTCCGTAATTCAAAATTAATAGATGGAAGAGGTTTAGACAGAACTAAAAGGATTATATCAAACTATTTAAGATGAGAAAAAAAATCGTAGCAATTGTAGAAGCAAGATTAAATTCAAAGAGGTTTGGTGGCAAAGTATTAAAAAAAATTAATGGAAAAGAGATACTTAAAATAATTTTAGAAAGACTGAAACTTTCTAAAAAAATTGATAAAATTGTTGTAGCAACAACCAATAACCGTAGAGATGATAAAATTATTAAAATAATAAAAAGAAAATATAATTATTTTAGAGGTAGCGAAAAAAATGTAGTGAAACGAGTTATTGGTGCTGCTGATAAATTTAATGCAAATTTGATAGTTAGATTAACAGCGGACAACCCTTTGATAGATGCAAAAGCTATTGATTATATGTTAAATTTTTACTCAAAAAATACTCAAATTGATTACTTAACAAACAATCATTTTGGAAATTTAAAGAAAAGAAAATTAGCACTAGGCTTGGATATTATTATTTTTAAAAAAAATAAATTAAAGTTTATTCAAACACAAATAAATAAATTAAAAAATAAAAGAGTTTTTTGTGAGTACCCGACTTTGTATTTTTATACAATCGGTAAAAAAAAATTTAAAATTAAAAATATAAATATGCCAAAAAGATTTTTTATTGGAAAAAAATATAGACTTACCATTGATACTAAAGATGATTATCAATTTTTTCTTAAACTATTTTCACATTTTAAATGGAACAAAAGGTATATTAGTATACCTGATATTAAGAAAATTTTGCTCAAATATCCAAATTTATATAAAATCAATAATAATATAATTCAATTTCAGCCAAAATTGAAATAAATCAAAATATCCCAAATAAAAATTTATCTAATTAAATTATAAATTTTTCTAGATAATTTGTATATTTTACTATTTTTATTTTTAGTAATAAATCTTAAAAACATATTTTTCGATTGGTCTAAAAAATTGTAATATAGAAAAGACTGTCCAATTTTTTCTTTATAATGATTTTTATAAATTTCATATTCTTCCTCAGTATTTACTCCACCATTGTCTGACCATTTAGATATTATATAATTAAAATAACCTTCATACATACTATCCATATTATGCAAAGTTGTTTTCATAAAATTTCCAATAAATAAGTCATCAAAAATTTTATGGTCTATTGTCTCCATTAAACTATTTCTTGGTACCTCAAAGGTAACACCTTTTTTTAATTTATTTTTAAAATCAATTACATGTTCTTTTCCACCAACCTTAAATCTAATAAATCCCAAAACACTATTTAATTTTTCTTTAGTTACAAAATATTTATTTAATCTTTCAATATCACTTTTTTCTAATTGATCACTCCAATTGTCGCCAAACTCTTCAGGACTTTTTATTTCAATTTTTAATTTTTCTGGTTTAATATTTTCAACTTCTCCAGTAATACAATTAATTGTAACAAAAGGTTTAATAACGCTATATTTTTTGTCTAAACCCTTGGCATAATCTTCTTCTGGGACTGTTTCTTCTTGAGCCCAAACAGAGTCACTTCTTTGATACTGATGAAAAGAACTAAATGGAATTATATTATTTGTTCCCAATACATCTGACATATCACTCAATTGTCTTCCAACTTCTATTTTATTCTCTTTAGATCTTGTTATTTTTTTTCCATCTTCAGAATAAAAATTTATCATATCAGAGTCCCCATAACCCGATAGAGAAAGTGTATAACTATGTTCGTAATTTTTGGTTAATTTTCTAATATAATTTGAATAATATTTAATTCCAGCATCATTTAAATTAATAAATAATCTTTTATTTATCTCTAAAATTAAAATTGAGTCTTGTATCCAATTTGTTACACACTGAATTCTAATATTTTTACTTAAACTGTACCATTTTTTATCTTTTAAAATTTCAACATCATATTTCAAATTTAAAAGATCTTTATATATCCTCTGGCCATAATGATCTGGTAGAAGTATTTTTTTTCCTTTAAATCGAAGAACACTGTCAGGATTAATATGATCAGGATGCCCGTGAGAAAACCATAAGTATTTAGAATTTAAAATATCTTCTTTTAAGTTTTTTGGAATTTTATTTGTTCCTATCCAGCTTCCATAATAAGCTGGATCTTCGTCACAAATCCAAGGATCTGTTGACAAAATTGGTTTATCCTCATAAGCAATTAATGTTGCATTTCCAATAGTTGATAGTTTTAACATTATAAAATTTTATTATTATCTTAAATCTTTATTATATATCAATCTATAATATTTGTTTAAATTTTTAAACTTAGAGTATTTATTTAAACTTTTTTTAGCTAAAGCAATTTTATTTTTCGTAATATTTTTATTATTTATACAATAATCGATCTTATTTTTCAGATCATAAATGTCATTTTTTTTAAACTGAAATCCATATTTTCCATTTGCAAGTATTTCGTCAGGACCACCGCTATTTTTACTTGCAATACATGCTAAGTTGTAATGCATTCCTTCAACCAAAACATTACCAAATGCTTCAAATAAAGTTGGCAAAACCAGTATTTTTGATTTTAAATAATATTTTTTTGGGCTGCTTATCCATCCAGTCATGTGTACTTTATTTTTTAGTCCTTCAGATTTTATCAATAATTTTAGATATTTTGCATAATTTCCATCTCCAACTATAATTAACTTAAATTTTTTACTCGAAATTATTTTGAAAGCTTTTATTAAGGTCATTAATCCTTTTTCTTTAACAATTCTTCCAACATATAAAATTATATTTTTTTTATTTTTGATTGATTTATATTTCTCCATTTTAATAGGATTATAAATTCTAATAATTTTTTTTTTATTTAAAATATACCTAGAAAGAGTACTTTTATTATATTCTGAATTAACGATTACTTTGTCTGCAAAATTATAAAAAAATATTTTAAAAATAAATGTAAAAAAATTTTTAAATTTGTTTCCAGATAAAAATAATGCTTTGATTGGATTTGCATTTTTAATGATTATTTTATAACTATTAAGTTTTGCAAAAAGAATAGATATCACACTATTTTGTAAAGATAAAACAATAGAACTTTTTGGATCATTTTTTTTTAATCTATCATTTAAAATAAGACCACAGTTTAATGTTTTAAAAAAATTAGATGAATTAACTTTATTAGATATTTTATTAAATATTTTTAAGTTTTTATGTGAAATATTAATATTTCTTTTGCTATATGTGATTAATTCTATTTTAAAATTTTTTTTTAAAAAAAACTTTATCAATGATTTGGCAACTTCTTCAAGACCACCTCTATTAAATATTGGAAAAAAAAATATAATTTTGCCATATTTCATTGTTTTAGTTTTCAAAATAAATTATTTATGTAAAATTGATATATTATTATTTATATACCAATTAAAAAATAAATATATTTTTTTATGAATATCTCTTATCTTGCAATGTCTGATATACCTTCGAAAAATGCGAATAGTCTTCAAATTGTTCAGATGTGTAATGCGTTTATCGAAAATGGAAATAAAGTTAAATTAGTTGTACCATGTTTTGATCATACAGAAAATATATCTGTTAAAAATTATTACGGAATCAAAAATAAAATTCAGATAATAAGGATAGGAAAAAAAAGAAAGGATCTTTCAAAGTTAGATAATATAATTTTTCCTTTAAGACTTGCTCTTTATTCTCTTTTCAATAGAAATAATTTATTCATTACACGAAATATAATAGTAAGTTTTTTTTTAATTATATTTAGAATAAAACATATCTTAGAATTACATGATGATTTAGAAATTGCAGGAAAAAAAATTTCAAAGATATTTAAAAATCTAAAATTATTAAACTCAAATAAAATTATTAAAATTATATTTATAACTAAAAATCTTCATAACTTTATTTCTTCAAAATATAATTATAAACAAAAAAATTACAGAATACTTTCTGATGCCAGTTCACTTAAAATAAAACCAGAAAAACTAGTATCAAAAAAAAAAATAAATATTGGTTATTTTGGCAGTGTATATAATTCTAGAGGTACTCAATTTATTATTAAACTTTCTAAAATTGACAATAAGAATGATTATTTTATTTTTGGCGGAAAAAAAAACGACCTGGATAAGATTAAGTTAAAGCATAGGTCAAAAAATCTTCATTTGCATGAACAAATTCCATATTCTGAAATAAGTCATCATTTAAAAAAAATGGATATTCTTTTAATGCCTTATTCAAAAATTGTTACTTCTACAGGTAATATTGGAAACATTGCAAAGTTTATGTCTCCAATGAAAATGTTTGATTATTTAGCTTCAGGCAAATTAATAATAAGCTCTGATATACCAGTACTCAGAGAAATATTAAAACATCAATACAATGCAATATTAATTAAAAATTATGAAAATATTTTTGAATGGAAGAAGTATATAGATAATTTTAATTTTAATCTATATAAGTTCATGATTATTAAAAAGAATGCACAACAAACAGTCAAAGATTTGACTTGGATTAATCGAGCAAAAAAAATGATAAATTTGGATCAATGAAAGTAGTTGTAACTGGAGCAGCAGGTTTTATTGGGTATCATTTAACAAAAAAATTGTTAAAAAAAAAAGTAAAGGTCTATGGCATTGATAACCTTAATTCTTATTATTCAACTCAATTAAAAAAAGATAGATTAAAAAAACTTAAAAAATATAAAAATTTTATTTTTTATAAAAAAAATTTAAATAATTTTAATTCGAATTTAAAATTATTTAGTAAAATTTCACCATTTGCTATTTATCATCTTGCTTCACAGCCAGGAATTATTTATTCTTATTTAAATCCAAATACTTATAAAAATAATAATATAAATGCTACAAAGAATCTTATAAAAATCTCAAATATAATTAAAATAAATAAATTTTATTTCACATCATCTAGCTCGGTTTATGGAATTAAAAAGAAATATCCTATTAAGGAAAGTTCTAAAATGAAGCCCATTAACTATTATGCAAAAACAAAGAAAGACTGTGAAATTTTATTATTACAAAAATTATCAAAAAAAATAGATTTAAAAATCTTTAGGCCTTTCACAGTATATGGGCCTTTTAGTAGACCAGATATGTTGTTTATTAAGTACTTAAGTAGTTATAAAAGTAAAAAACCTTTCGTGCTATACAACTATGGAAATTATGTAAGAGATTTTACTTATGTAGATGACGTAGTGGATATATTATTTGATTTTTTAAAAATTGGATTTTTAAAAAAAAATATTTTTAATATTTGTTCCTCAAAGCCAGTTAATATAACAAAAATTGTAAAATTAATTAATAAATTTTATAAAAAAGAAAAATTAGTTATATATAAAAAAAGAAGAAAAGGAGAGATGATTAAAACTTTTGGTGATAATAGATATTTAAAAAAAATAATAAAAAAACGTAAATTTATGAATATTGAAAAAGGTATTATTAAAACAATAAATTGGTACAAAGATTATAAAAATAAAAACAATTTATTATTTCATAAATTTTAAATTTATATTTAATGGATATTTTAAAAAAAAGAGTAGCATATTGGTCTCCACATATTTCTCCAGTTGCTACTGTTAAAGCAGTTTATAATTCTGCAAAATCACTTAAAACTTTTTCAAAATTTAAATTCGACCCAGAAATTATAGATGCATTTGGAGAATGGAATAAATCCGAATATAAAAATTCTGAAGTTAATTTTTATCAATTTAATAATACAAGACTTATAAACAAAATATCATCAAATGGTTATTTTTTAAGTAGGCTTAAATATTTAATGATTTTTATTTTTTGTTTTATTCCATTAGTTAAATATTTAAAATTAAAAAAACCTGATTTTTTAATTATCCATTTAATTACATCTTTACCGTTATTTTTGAATTTAATATTTAAATTTAATACTAGAGTGATACTCAGAATTTCTGGAAAACCAAAATTAAACATACTTAGATTCTACTTTTGGAAATTAGCATTAAAAAAAATTTATAAAATAACCTTTCCAACAGTTGAAACATATGAATATTTTAAAAAATTGCAAATCACAGATAATGAAAAACTTTATGTTTTGCATGATCCCATAATTGATACAAAGCATATTAATTTAAAAAAAAGAGAGATAAATAAAGATGAAAATGAATTTAATGATTATTATATTTGCATAGGAAGATTAACAAAACAAAAAAACTTTTCCTTTTTAATTAAATGTTTCAAAAATATTTGTGCTTTAAAAAAAAACCTTAAAATACTGATTCTAGGAGAAGGAGAGCAGCGCGATAAATTAAAAAATCTAATTTCAAAATATAACCTTCAAGAAAATATATTTTTAATTGGATATAAAAAAAATGTTTTTACTTACTTAAAAAAAGCAAAAGGTTTCATCCTGAGTTCTTTATGGGAAGATCCCGGTTTCGTTTTAGTTGAAGCAATTTATTTAAATATACCTGTTATTTCTAGCGATTGCCCAAGTGGACCAAAAGAAATAGTTGGAGATGATAAAGGAATACTTTTTAAAAGTAATCTTGAAAAAGAATTTATAGATAAATTCAATTATTTTGAAAATTTAGATGAAAAAGAAATAAAAAAAATGAAATATAAGGCAAAATCATTTATTAAAAAATTTTCAATTTTCAGACATTATAATATCTTAAATAAAAAAATCTTAATCTAAAATTTATTAATCAACTGATGATATTTAAAAAGATTATTTTTAAAATCAAATCTAAGAATTCTTTTTTTTGCATATTTAATTTTTTGGTCACATTCTTTTTTATTATTAACAAAAAAAAGAATCTTTTTTGCAAGATCTATTGAATCACCTGTTTTAAATAACAATCCTCCTTTACCATTATCCAAAATTTCTTTTGGTCCAGTAGGACAATTACTAGATATTATTAATTTGTTTAAAATAATAGACTCCAATAATACATTTGGAAGACCTTCATATTTTGATGATAGAATAAACGCATCTGATTTTTTAATATATGGAAATGGATTTTTAATAAATTTTTTAATTTTAATATATCTTTTTAGATTATTATTTTTTATTAAATTTCTTATTTCTTCTTCTTTATCTCCTTCACCTACCAAAAGTAAATTGAAATTAATTTTATTTTTTAATTTAATAAAAGCATTAATTAAAGTAACGTGATCCTTTTGATCTACAAATCTAGCAACATTAATAAAATTTAAAGATCTTTTTTTAAATTGATTTGAACTAATTTTTTTTTTACTTTGGGCCAGTACTTCAAATTTATTTAAAGGATTATATATACAAGTAGCATTTACATTAAATTTTTCTTTAAGTAATTTTTTAAATTCTAAACTATTTACAACAATTTTATCTGCAATACTTAATGCATTTTTATAAAATATTTTTTTTATAAAACTTTGAGACCATCCTGTAGGTGCACTATTAGATCTTACAATAATTTTAGTTCTTAAAATCTTACATAAATAAACACAATAAATATTAGCCTGAAAACACAAAATGAGATTATTTTTATTTTTTAAAATTTCTAAAAATAATAAAAATAAACCAAAAAAAAATTTGATCCTTCTTGAAAAATTTTCAATATTAATTTTTTTATAACTAACAAAATTAATTTTATTATTAAATTTTTTCTTTTGACTAGACGATGTAGTAATTATAGTTACTTTTTTGAATTTTTTACTTAGGTAGTTTGAAATAATTACAAAATTTTTTTCTACTCCACCTACGCCAATTACAGGCATAAAAAGAATTAAATTTTTTTTATTCACTTTAATTTTTACTTTAAGATGTTAAATTGGATAAATAACATATTAATCATGGAATTAGTTACTATAATTATACCCTATTTCAAAAAAAAAAAATTTATTAATCAAGCAATTAGTTCAGTTTTAAATCAAACCTATAAAAATATTGAAATTATAATTGTTTATGATGATGAAAATAAGACAGATTTGGAATATTTAAAAAAATTATATGAAAAAAATGAAAAAATCACTATTTTAAATAATAAAAAAAATATAGGTGCTGGCTATTCAAGAAATTATGGTATTGAAAATTCAAAAGGAAAATATATCTGCTTCTTAGACTCTGACGATATATGGAAAAAAAATAAAATAGAAAATCAAATAAAATTTATGCAGGAAAATAATTATCAATGTTCTCATACTGATTATGAAATTATAGATGAAAATAATAATATAGTTGGAATAAGAAAAGCAAAAAATTTTCAAAACTATAATCAATTAATCAAATCATGTGATATTGGACTTTCAACAGCAATTATTGATAAAAAAATTTATTCTGCAACTTGTAAATTTCCAAAACTAAAAACAAAAGAGGATTTTGTTTTTTGGCTAGAAATTTTAAAACAAGGTCATGAAATAGCTGGCTTAAATGAAAATCTAACTTCATGGAGAAAAGTTGAAAATTCACTTTCATCTTCCACTATTCAAAAAATTATTGATGGATTTAGAGTATATTATTATTATATGGAATTTAATGTAATTAAATCTATTTATTATTTATTTATATTGGGTCTAAATTACATGAAAAAAAAAAACAATGATTATTAAATTTTTATTTTTTATAATCTTCACTTTAATTGCAAATCACTATATTAAGTTAAATAATTTTTTGCCCAGTCATACTGGTGACAAACATCAAAACTTTGTTGAAAAAAAAAATATTCAGCTTACTGGTGGAATTTTTGTACTTTTAATTTTTTTATTTTTTTTAAATTATGATTTAATACTTTTTACTTATTTAATACTAATTTTTTTATTAGGCTTTATTTCTGATAAAAAAATAATTAATTCAGCAAAACTAAGATTTTTTTTACAATTTATTTTAATTGTAGGTTTTGTTTATCAAATAGATTTAAATATAGATTCTACTAAATTAGATTATTTAGATAATCTATTAACTAATCAATTTTTTAGTTATTTCTTTTCTCTTTTATGTTTAATGGTTTTACTAAATGGTTCAAATTTTATTGATGGTTTAAATGGTCTTTTATTAGGATATTTTACTATAGTTCTTATAATATTAAATAAAATTGGTTTACTTGATGTATTGGGACTAAGCGAAAGTCAGAGCTTATGTATTATTTTGTCTCTTTCTTTCTTATTGTTATTAAATTTTTTTAATAAATTATATTTAGGTGATAGCGGTTCTTACATTTTGAGCATATTTATGGGCTATGTATTAATATCTACATATAGTCTCAACGATTATATCTCACCATACTATGTTATTCTTTTATTATGGTATCCTTGTTTTGAAAACCTGTTCTCTGTTTTAAGAAAAGCAAGGTTTAATAAATCTCCTATTAAGCCTGATAACAAACATCTTCATCAACTCCTTTTTGCTTATTTAAAAAAAAAATATAAAATCAGTAACTTGAAGTCTAATGTAACCTCAAGTTTATTAATTAATTTTTATAATTTAATATTAATTCTCATTGCAACAATCAACTATAAGCATAGTTTTTTTCAGGTTTCTCTAATTTTTATAAGTACAATTATTTATTTAAAAACATACATGGTTTTAATAGATTTAAATTATAAACCAAAAAAATAGATATTATTTAAATAGAAGATTTATCATTCCAGATAAAATCAATAAGCCATCTTTAATGGCATTAACTTTCTTTTTCCCACCAATTCTTGCCCTCTCATAGGACTCACTTGTTACAAGTTTCATTTGTTTTTTTTTAGCTTTGATTGGCAATTCCACACAGAATTTAAAATCTTTATAATTAAGATTTAGTAATTTTGCTTTTTCAGTTTTTCCTAAAACATAAGTATATAAAATGTCAGATAAATTTAAGTTAAAGAATATATTTCCAATTTTAGTGAAAAAATAATTTCCAATATAAGTAACTATAGTGTCATCATCACTTCCACAGTTATTTTCATATCTTGTTCCAAAAACAAAATCAGCTGAATCGGCACTAATTTTATTTAACATTTTATCTAGTTCAACTGGATTAAATGAACCATCAGCATTGAATATACAAAAGTATTCTGTGTTTACACTGTTAATTCCTTCTATAAGTGCATCGCCATATCCTTTGTTCTTTTGAAAAATTATATTACATTTGTAATCTTTAATTGCATCAATAGTTTTAATATCTTCTTTTTCCAAAACAATACTAATAGAATAATCATATTTACTTAGCTCATCCAAAACTGATGGTAGAGACTCACTCTCATTTTTTGCAGGTATAACCAAAGTTAATTTATGATCCATAATGTTTTTATATTATTTAAAAATAGAAAAAAAAGAAAATAAAAATAGATTATTGAATATCTTTTAATTTTATTAAAATTTTCTATTACTTTATCAAAGTTAAAAAGAGTAAAAAACATAATTATTAATAAAGGATCAAAATATTTATGATATACAGTTATTTGAGGATTATTTAAAATTAATAGAATAAATAAAAAATAATTTCTAAATTTAAAATTAAACACACTCAAAATTATATATAAAGATATTATACATATTGAATAAAACAAATAATTGTTATTAAAAATAAAATATGAGAACTTAAAAAATATTCCTCCACCAGTGTAGCTATATTTATAATCAAAAAAAACAAAACAAATTAAAAATAAAATTAAACTTATTAAAATTTTAGATTTAAATTTTTCATAAAGGTTAATTTTAATTATTTTTAAATAGATAAATGGCAATATATAAAAAAAAATCATTGTTGATAATATTAAAAAATTATTAGCGAAATTTTTATAATACATATTTTCATTTGCTGTAACTCCAACTGCAGCTGTTTTATAAAAAAAATTAATATCTAAAATCACAACATAATAGAATGCTGGTAATGCTAGGACTGAGTTTAGAAAAAATAACTTAAAAATCGAAAAATAATCTTTTCTAAAAAAAAGTAAAAAATGATAAAAGTAAAAAATTGAAAAAACTGAAAAATTTGGACTGATATATGAAGCTATTGCCAAAAATAAAATATTTGAATAGCAATGTTCAATTTTTTTTTCATTTAAAAACTTAATAAAAAAATAAATACTAAAAATAAAAAAAGTAAGACCAAGTATTCTACTATCAGGCCAAATCGACAAACTTCTAAAAGTTGGTGACAAAAAAACTAAACTTGTAAGAATTAACACTGCTTTTTCTGATTTAATATTTAAAGATAATGTTTTGTAAATAATTAAAGGAAGAATTAAACAAAGGTTCATATGAATAAATCTTATAATCTGATCGTTTAAGCTCAATTTCTCAAATAATGAGAGAAATATAATTAAAATTGGAGAATGCCTGGTCGAATAGTTGTCATAATTATAAAAAGAATTTTTAAAGTTTTCTGCAAAATCTTGTGATACTTTTTTTTGGTTAAAATAGTCTAAAACAGCTCCACCAGTAGAATTTTCGCCATAATAAAAACTTACTAATAATGATAAATATAGAAATATAAATATATAATACCAAATATTTTGTTCCTGGGATTTTAGTTTATTTTTCATTTATGAATTATACATATATATATATTAATTAAATATGAGCACTAATTTTATTTATTTTATTTTATTTTATTTTCTAATTATTTTTTCAACTTTTGGCTATGGCTTGCTTTTTAATAATATATTTAAACTTGAGAAATATAAACTGAATTATGGTTTTATTGGATTAATAGGAATCTTTTTTTTAATAATTTATTCATATATTTCCCACTATTTTATAGCTCATGGAATAATCCATAATTTTATACTAATCTTTTGTGGTATTTTTTTATTCTTTTATTTTTTTAAAAAAAAAAAAATTAACATTGAATTAAAATTATTTGTATTAATTTTTTCTTTTCTATTTTTAGGATTTTTACTTTTCAAGACCCATGATGATTTTCCTTACTATCATTTTCCTTATACATATCACTTAACACAAAATTCACTAATGGTAGGTATAGGAATTTTAAATCATGGTTTTAGGACGCCATCATCTATGTTTTATTTAAACTCATTGTTTTATCTTCCCATCGTGAAATATTATTTATTTCACATGGGAGCAATATTATTTATGGGATTTTCATCCTTAAGCTTAATACTATCAATAAATAAAAATTTACTTAGCAAGAAAATTGATTATATTTTTTATTTAAGACTTCTATCTCTAGTCTTTATTTTTGTTTTTTTCTATAGAATTCAAGAACATGGCACAGACAGATCTGCCATGATTTTAATCTTGTTACTCTTTACAGAATTTTTAGATTTAAGGAATAATTATCAAAAATTTGATGAAAAGATTATAAAAATTTTATTTATTTTAGGTCTAATTATTTCACTAAAAGCATTTTATATTTTATATTTTATTTTTTTAATTCCCTTTATAATATATTTATATCTAGATAATAAAATTTATTTATTTTTAAAAATATTTAAAAATAAGTTTTTTTATTTACTAATTTTAATATTTTTACTTGTAGTATTTAATTATTTTTTCAATACAGGTTGTTTTATTTATCCAGTAAGTCAAACTTGTTTATTTAATCTTGATTGGTCTATTCCTTTAGAGGGGATTAATAGAATGGACCTACACTATGAAAACTGGGCTAAAGCAGGCAAGCGTCCAGGTTTTATTGTATCTAACCCAGAGGAATATGTGCAGGGTTTTAATTGGGTAAGTACGTGGATGGATCATTATTTTTTTAATAAAGTTTCTGATTTTATAGGTGGTTTAACTTTATTATTAATTATATTTTTAATTACTTTTTATTCTAAATATAAAACTAAAACTAAAAATAAATCTGTTTTATTATTTTATGCAACGCTAATGATTTTATTTTTTGAGTGGTTTTATAATCATCCAGCTTTAAGATATGGAGGTTACAGTGTAATTGCATTATCCTTCTTTATACCTTTCTCATTCATTTTAAGTAAATTTAAAAATATAAAAAATTTTAATAACAAGGTTTACTTTGTAATTTGCTTAGCTGTAATTATATTTACAGGTAGAAATATTGATAGAATTGGAAATGAGCATGAATTTTATAAGTACCAGGCTCTCAAAAATCCTTATCACAGAGTTTATAAAAAACGTTTTTTTAGAATGGAGAAAAAATTTAATGAATACATTGCTGAATTCGAAAACTGCAAAGTTAAGGCCAATTGTTTTCCAAATAACAATAAAGAGGTTAAATATAAATTTAATGGAGTATATGTTATTGGATATAAATGATTAAAAATTTCTTTTTATTGGTATTGAAGTTGTTTGATTTTTTTAATCAAAGAAAAATTTTTAACTTTCTTAAAAAAAATAATTATACTCATTTTGATTATCTTTTTGATATTGGCGCTCATAGAGGCGAGACAATTAAACTATATATTAACAATTTTGATATAAAGTTTTTATATTCTTTCGAGGCTAGTCACATTAACTATTTAGATCTTATAAATAATTTAAAAAAATATAATAAAAATGAACCAAAAATAATTACAGAAAATTACGCTATTGGAAGTGAAAATAAAAAAATAAGGATGAAACAAATGGAAGAAAGTTCATCTTCAACATTAAGAGAAATCAATACTAAGTCAAAGTATTTCAAAAAAAAAAGTAATATTTTATTTTCAAGAAAAAAAGAAGATTTTTTTCATGATATAGAAACAGAACAAATAACTTTAAAAGAATATTTACATCAAAATAAAATTCCTAAAATAGATTTTCTTAAAATAGACACAGAAGGTTATGAATATGAAGTTCTTTTAGGTCTCGGGGATTCGATCACTAAAGTAAAAATTGTTTTATTTGAACATCACTATCACGACATGATAAAAAAAAATTATAAATTTAGCGATATACATAACTTGCTAGTAAAAAATAATTTTTATCAAATATATAAATCTAAAATGCCATTTAGAAAAACTTTTGAGTACATTTATATTTTTAAAAATTAATATGATATGAAAGCGTCAGTAATAATAATTAATTATAATAACAAAAATTACATTCAAAAATGTATCGAATCCATATTAAATCAAACTTATCAAAATATTGAAATTATTTTTTATGATGATAATTCAAAAGACGACTCTTTATTAGAATTGGAAAAATATAAAAATATTAAAATAATTAAAAATGAAATTAGAGAAACAGAACATGGTTCTTACAATCAATTACATGGGTGTTATCAAGCAATTAAATACTCTACAGGTGATTTAGTATTTTTATTAGATAGTGATGATTTTTTTCATAAAAATAAAATTCAGAAAATAATAGATGAATTTAAAAAAAATAACTTGTCCATTTTGTTTGATTTACCATTTTATTACTACAATGATAATAAAATTAAAAAAAAAAAGATTATATTTTTTCTAATAAAACTTATTGGCCTTATATTCCACCACAAAGTTGTATAACTTTAAAAAGAGAATTTTTTATTGAAATTGAAAAATATATAAACTTTAAAATGTTTCCAAATATTTGGATGGATTTTAGAATTGGAATTTCTTCAAAATATTTATTTAAAAATTTTAAAATTTTAAAAACAAATCTTACTTATTATCGTCAAAAAGAAACTTCAGAATCATATAAATTTAAATATCTTTCAAGAAACTGGTGGAAAAGAAGGTTAGAGGCACATAATTTTATTAAATTTTTCTTTGAAAAAAACGATATTACTTATACTCGTAATTATGATTATTTCTTAACTAAACTTTTTAACTATTTCATGAAATGAAAAAAAAAATATTGATACTTGCTGGAGGTTATTCCAAAGAAAGAGAGATAAGCCTTCAGACTGCAAAGAGTGTTATTGTAGAACTTAAAAGAAATAATAAATATATTTGTAAAATAATTGAACCTGATGGTAATTTTTTAAAAAATTTAAGACAATTCAGACCAAAGATTGTTTTAAATTTATTACATGGAAGATACGGAGAAGATGGATATGTCCAGTCCATATTAGAAATTGAAAAGATCAATTATACACATTCTGGAGTTTTAGCATCATCTTTAGCAATCGATAAATTGATATCTAAAAAATTATTTATAAAAAACAATATATTAACACCAAAGTATATTTATTTATCTTTAGATAAAAATATTAATAAAAAAAAATTAATTTTAGATGTCAAAAAAAAATTAAGTTTTCCAGTTGTTGTAAAACCATTAAATGAGGGATCTAGTGTCAGTGTTTATATTTGCAAGGAAAGTAATTTTTTTACAAATTTAAAAAAATTAAAAAACTATAATGAAATATTAATTGAAAAATATATACCCGGAAGAGAGATACAAGCAGCAATTATGGGTAAAAAAAAATTAGGCGCTATTGAGCTTAAACCAAAAAGGAAATTTTATGATTATGAAGCAAAATATAATCCCAAATCTAAAACTGAACATTTGATTCCCGTTCATTTAAGCAAAGAAAATTACAAAAGACTTATGTCAATAACTTTAAAAGCACATAACATTTTAGGTTGCAAGGGCATAACAAGAGCAGACTTTAGATTTTATAAAAATAAATTTTATTTACTTGAAATAAACACGCAACCAGGACTTACTTCTCTATCATTAGTACCTGAAATTGCAAAATATAATAATATTAATTTTATGCAACTAATAGAATGGATTATTAATGATGCATCAAAAAATAGATAAGAAGAAAAAAATATATTTTTACGTAATAATTTTTTTATTTTTATCTACTGTTACAAATCTAAAAATACTAGATGATATTAAAAAAATTTTTCTTTTAAACAAAATTTCAATTGAAAGTGCACAACAATTTTATATTGAGGATATAAGAAATGAATTAAGTTTTTTGGAAGGAGAAAATTTATTATTCATAAATCATTCATTAATTAAGGAGAAATTAAATAAAATAAATTATTTAGAAAAATATGATGTATTCAAAAAATTTCCATCTTCATTAATTATAAAATTTTATCCAACATCCTTAGCAGCTAAGATATATTTAAATAAAAAAAATTTATTTATTGGAAAAAATGGAAATATTATTGAGTTTCACTCAGATAAAGAAAAATACAAATTACCAGAGTTTTTTGGGAACTATAATAAAAAAGAGTTTCTAGCTTTAATTAACATAATTGATGAAATAAATTTTGGATATCAAAACATAAATTCTTTTTATTTCTTTTTGAATGAAAGATGGGATATTAAAACTAAAGATGGAGTATTAATAAAATTACCAAAAAAAAACTTAAAAAATTCATTGATTAAAGCAAAAATTATTTTGAATGATGAAAAAATAAAAAAAATAAAAATAATCGACTTAAGAATATCTAATAACTTAATTATTACACATGTCTGAAACAAATTTTAAAACAATCATTGATTTTGGTTCATCAAAAGTAAGATTGGCAAACTTTAATATTAATTCTCCAAAAAAAACTTTTATTGATGAAAGAAGTCACACAGGAAATCTAAATTTAAAAAATTTTAATATAGATGAAGCAAATAATTTGTTAGGAGAATTAATTAAAGTTTCAGAAAAAAAAATTGAAAATCATATAAAAGAGGTAGTGGTTATTTTAGATACTCAAGATACAAACTTTATTAATATGACTATTACAAAAAATTTAGAGGATAAAATTTTAGATAAACCTGATATAGAGTATTTACTTAAAGATGCAATAATTTTAATTCAAAAAAATAATTCTGATAAAAAAATATTACATACAATTATTCAAAACTATATTTTTGATAACCAAAATTATGAGAACCTACCTAAAAATTTACTAAAATGTAAAAAATTTTCTTTAGAAATAAAATTCTTATTGATACCCAATATTATTGTAAAAAAATTAGAAGAGATTTTTAAAAAAAATGAAATTATCATTACAAATATTTATCTTTCAAGCTATATAAAATCCTTAAATTATAGAAATAATTTTTATCAATATGATATTTGTTTTTTTTTAGACATTGGTTCTAATAAAACTTGTTTAACTGTTTTTGATAAAAATAAATTAACTTATATAAGATCAATTCCAATAGGAGGAAATCATTTAACTAATGATATTGCTAAAATTTTTAAAATTGATTTTGACTCAGCAGAAAAAATAAAACACAAACTTAGAGAGTTGGATATAATATTTGAAAATACGCTTCGAGAAAAATTACCAAAATCTAATATTAAAATAGATATAAACAATAAAGATTTTTTAGAACTAACAAAAAACATTATACATGCTAGAATTGAGGAAATTTTACAATTGAGTTTTATTAATCTAAATTTAAAAGATTCTGTAAAAAAAGATGAGCGCTCAATATTGATTTTTTCAGGAAATGGTTCAAAAATTCTAGACAAAAACTCAATTTATTTGAGTGAAAATTTTGATTCCTTCAATGATATTAATTTTTATGAAGAAACTAACGATTTAATTTTTAAAGCAGCATACAAATTTATAGTTGATAAAAAATTCGAGGAGGTTTTAGAAAATTCAAAAAAACCTAAGAAATTGGGGCTTTTCGAGAGAATTTTCAATTATTTCAACTGAAATCAGAATTTTATTGTAACATTTGTTGTATTTAACACATACATCTTAGCAAATATAAATTCTCTATGTCATTGTTAAATCAAAAAACAATAAGTTCTGAAATACTCTTTGATGGAATAGGTCTGCATTCTGGATTAAACGTTAGTATGAGGCTGTTACCAGCAGGACCTAATCATGGGATAAAGTTTAAAAGAACTGATCTAAAAAATAATAATATTGTTGATGCAAGTATTTTTAATGTGGTTAGCACTAAGCTATGTACCACTATAGGAAATAATACTGGAGTAAAAGTTTCTACTATTGAACATCTGATGGCAGCTTTTTATGGTCTTGGAATAGACAATATAATGGTAGAGCTAGACAATGTTGAGGTACCTATAATGGATGGGTCTTCAAAAGAATTTGTTGATAAAATAATAAAAGTTGGCCTAAAGGAAAATGATATTCCAATTAAAATAATTAAAATAAATAAAAGAGTTGAAGTTAAAGAAAATGGAAAAATTGCATTTATAGACAAATCTGTAGCTAGTTTAAATATTGAATTTGAAATTAAATATAAAAATAAATTGATAGGAAACCAAAAGAATAAAATTAATGTCTATGAAAGTGACTTATCATCTATATTTAGTTCAAGAACTTTTTGTCTCTATGAAGATATAAATCAATTGAGATCGATGGGTTTAGCTAAAGGTGGAAGTTTAGATAATGCAGTGGTAGTAAAAGATAATAAAATTCTCAATAAGGACGGATTAAGAAATGATCTTGAATTTGTTAATCATAAAATACTAGATTGCATCGGTGATCTATATTTGTCTGGATATAAAATGATAGGATCAATATTCTGTTCCCAGGGAGGCCATGATTTAACCAATAAACTGTTAAAAAAAGTTTTTTCTGATGAAAAAAATTATTCAATTTTCGAAATTAAGGAAAAAAATTTACCCCACTATTTTGTCAATAAATCTCAACTAAAATCAATTGCATAATAATTAGAAATTTTAATAATTTCTGTTAAAAGATAAGTTATGAATATTTTTTTCAGAATTATTTTATTTGTAGCAATTATTTTATTATCAAATTGCAATAAAAATAAAGATACTAAACTTGAGATAATACAGGAAAAAAAGTTAGAAGATCAAATGGTGTCTGCCTATAATGATGGAGTTGCTAAATTTAATGAAGGTGATGCAATTTTAGCTGCAAAAAAATTTAATGAAGCTGAAATTTTATTTCCTCAATCAGAGTGGGCGCCCAAAGCAGCATTAATGAGTGCTTATTCTTATTTCACTTATAGTTATTATTCTGATTCAATTTTTGAATTAAAAAGATTTATTAATAAATATCCAAATCATTCACAATTAGATTATGCATACTATCTTTTAGCAATGAGTTACTATGAGCAAATTATAGACGAGACTAGAGATATTGAACCTCTATTAGAAGCAAAAAAAAATTTTAATGTTTTAATAACAAATTTTCCAGAAACAGATTTTGCTTTAGATGCAGATTATAAGATCGGATTAATTGATGAAATATTAGCTTCAAAAGAAATGTATATTGCAAGATACTATCTAGATAGAGCTAAATGGATACCAGCAATTAATAGATATAAAGTTATTGTCAATGATTATGACTCATCAATTTATATTGATGAAGCGCTTCATAGACTTGTGGAAATACATTATAAAATTGGCTTAGAATCCGAAGCACAGAAATACGCTAAACTTTTAGGATATAACTACTTATCAAGTGAATGGTATAAAAAATCATATAAAGTATTAAATAAAAATTATAAGTCACCTAAAATTAATAAAAAAAGAAAATCGTCTTTATTAAAAAAATTTAAATCTCTACTCGAATAAAAATGAAAAGTTCTGAAGTAAAAAAAAAGTATATTGATAAAATCAATAGACTTAAAAAATATAATAAATTTTATTTTGATAAAAATGCCCCGGTAGTTACTGACTCTGAATTTGATAATTTAAAAAATGAAATTATAAACTTAGAAATAAAATATAAATATTTAAAACACAAAGACTCTCCATCAAAAATAATAGGTTTTAAACCATCAAAAAATTTTGTTAAATCAAAACATAGAGTTTCAATGCTTTCATTGTCAAATATTTTTGATTTAGAAGGTTTGACTAATTTTGAAAAAAAAATTTTTAATTTTTTAAATTTTCAAAAAAATTATAAAATTGAATATAGTGTAGAGCCAAAGATAGATGGAATTTCAACTTCCTTAACATACATAAATGGAAAATTAATTTTAGGCTTATCAAGAGGGGATGGTAAAGTTGGAGAGGTTATAACAGAAAATTTAAAAACTATTAATGAAATACCTAAATTAATAGTTAAAGAAGATTTTCCAAATGATATTGAAATTAGAGGTGAAGTTTTTATTGCAAACAAAGACTTTGAGAAAATCAAAGAAAATTTTGCAAATCCGAGAAATGCTGCCTCAGGATCTTTGAGACAAAAAAATCCAAATATAACTAAAAAAATTCCTTTAAGATTTATAGCTTACACATTTGGTTTTTTTAAAAATAATAAATTTAAAAAACAATCAGATTTTTTAAGTGCACTTAAAAAATGGGGATTTAAAACTAGTAAATTTAATAAAATTATTTCAGGTAAAGATAATTTAATTAAAAATCATCAAGAATTTGAGAACAAAAGATACGAAATAGAATATGATATTGACGGATTAGTTTATAAGATAAATGATTTAGATTTACAAAAAAGATTGGGCTTTGCAGCAAATGCACCAAGATGGGCAACTGCTCATAAATTTTCTGCTGAAAAGGCTTTTTCAGAAATTTTAAAGATAGAAATACAAATAGGAAGAACAGGTGCGCTAACTCCTGTAGCCAAAATTAAACCAGTTAATATTGGTGGTGTCGTTGTTAGTAATGCAACACTACATAATGAAGATGAAATAGAGAGAAAAGATATTAGAGTTGGTGATACGGTTAAAATTGAAAGAGCTGGGGATGTTATACCACATGTTATATCTGTCGATTTAAAAAAAAGACAGAAGAACTCAGAAAAATTTAATTTTCCAAAAAAATGTCCTTCTTGTGGTTCTGTGATTATAAAAGAGTTTAATACGACCACAAAAAAATATGATGCAGTTAAAAGATGCTCATCAGAAGGTTACGAATGTGAAAAAATTGCAATAGAAAAAATAAAGCATTTTGTATCAAAAGAAGCATTAAATATTGATGGTTTTGGAAAGAAAGTAGTAGAAAAGTTTTGGGATCTTAAATTAATTAAATTCCCGCAAGATATATTCAAATTAGACTATAGAAAAATTGAAAATCTAGATGGATGGGGAGAGCTATCTGTATCCAATCTAAAATATGCAATAAATAAATCAAAAAATATAACTTTAGATAAATTTTTGTTTTCATTGGGCATAAGACACATAGGCCAAGAAAATGCAAAGTTAATTTCAGAAAGTCTAAAAACAATTGAAAACTTAAAAAAAATTTCCTCTAAATATGATTTTAAATCATTTTTAAATATAGATGGAATAGGAGAAACACAGGTTTCGTCTCTAAAAAAATTTTTCTCTAATACTGCTAACTTAGATGTAATTATTGCTTTAAGCGAATACATCAAAATAATTGATCAAGAAAAAAATAGTAGTGGTAAATTAAAAAACTCAACATTTATGTTCACTGGAAAACTTGAGGGAATTAGTAGAGCCGAAGCTAAATCTTTAGTTGAAAAAAATTCAGGAAAAATATTAAGCAATGTAAATAGCAAATTAAACTATTTAGTTATAGGAGATAAGCCAACTCAGAAAAAAGTCAATTTAGCAAAAGAGTTAAAAATAAAAATAATTTCCCAAAGTGATTTTCTGAAAATATTAAATTAGATTTTGCAACCACTGTTTTTCTTTTTTATTTAAAAAACTTGAAACTTTTGAATAAGTATCAAGATGGTATTTAAAAAGATAATTTTTTTCATTTTTATTAAGCATATCATATATAATTAAATCTTTATCAAGAGGTGCAAAAGTTAAATTACTAAATTTTAATTTTCTTTTTATTTTCTTTGCATATACTAAATTTTCAATCCTTATACCAAATTTATTTTCTTTGTAATATCCAGGTTCATTACTCAATATCATCCCCTCTCTAATTTTAATTGTATTAAATTTTGATATTGCCTGAGGTCCTTCATGAACATTTAAAAAAAAACCTACTCCATGTCCTGTTCCATGCCCATAATCTAAATTTACATCATTTAAATATTTTCTTGCACTTTTATCTATCTGATTGCCAGTATTAACTTTATTTAAATTTGTGCATGCTACAGCAATATGTCCTTTTAATACTCTAGTGAATATTTCCTTAATTTTTTTAGAAGGTTTTTTAAAGCAAATAGTTCTAGTTATATCTGTTGTTCCATATTTATATTGACCACCAGAATCGATGAGCAAAATATCATTTTTTTTTATTTTTCTATTTGATTTTTTTGTAGCTCTGTAATGAATTATTGCACCATTGGGACCAGATCCAGCAATAGTATTAAAACTTGGATATAAATATGTTTTATTTTGTTTTCTAAAATTTTCTAATTTTTTTTCAACGTCTAGCTCTGTTAAATTATTCTTTTTATATTTTTTTATCCAGTAGAGAAATTTCGTTACTGCTACACCATCATAAATATGTGATTGTTCCATATTTTTTATTTCAGCATTATTTTTGATAGCTTTAAGTTGATAGCAGGGATCTATAGTGTTTTTTATCTTAAATTTAGAACTGATTAAATTTTCTAAGAAAATTGAGCATGAGTTTTTATCTATTGAAAAATTTTTACCTTTTATTTTACACAATACTTTAAAAAAATCTCTTGTTTCATAAAATTTAAACTTTTTATATGTATTGATTTTTTTTAGATTTTTGATTTTTAATAAATCAGTAAATATAAATACTTCTTTCGTCTTTGTAATAATTAAACTACAAATCGGTATTGGACTATTAGGTATATCTTTTCCCCTAATATTTAATATCCAAGCTGCATTTTCTGCAGCTGAAATAAATATATTATCAATTTTTCTAGAATTTAATATTTTATTTATTTTATTAATTTTTGTGTAAACATTTTCTCCTGAAATTTTGTCATCCAAATTATAAAATAAATGATTATTAATATTTGTTTTTGGGGTTACAATTTGATCTATTAAATTATTTGGAACAGGAATTAAATTACAGCTAGATTTAAAATAATTTATAAGTGTAAAATTAGTAAATATTTTCGGATCAAAACCTATATTTAATTTTTTATTATATTTTAAAAATAAGCTTGATGGTAATGTCTTTGGTATTTCAATAATTTTATAGTACTTTCCACTTTGAATTTTTGCTTGTATTGTATATCTGCCATCAACAAATAAATAGTTTTCATGCTTTAAAACTAATGCAAAACCTGCAGAACCGTCAAAATTTGTTATAGAACTTAATCTATTATTTAATGAATACTCTAAAAAAGTTTCATCATTTCTTGGGATAATATACCCATCTATATTATTTTTTTTTAATAAATCTTTTAATATATCTAGCTTTATTTTCATCTTTTAAGTTTTTTCTGGTATCTTAACCATCCTGGACTTTTTATTTCATCTTCATATTCTATATCTTGATTAAATTCGAAGTCATCATTTTTTTCATCATTAAAAGAGTTATTTTTATCTATATTCTCTTCTGGTAATTCTTCTATAAATCTTGAGGCTATACTGTCAATCCAATCACCTTGATAAAATCTATTTAAGCAAAAGGAAATATTTGCAATTTTTTTTGATCTAGTAATACCCACATAAGCAAGTCGTCTTTCTTCTTCTAAGCCATTTTCACCTTTTTCTTCAATTGATTTTTGATGTGGAAAAAGACCTTCTTCCCAGCCAGGAAGAAAAACAATATCAAACTCCAATCCTTTAGATGCATGCATTGTCATTAAATTTATTTTCTGTCCTTCCCAATCCTGATCTAATGAAGTAGCCAAGGCTACATGTTCTAAAAAACTTTCTAAATTATCGAATTCTTTCATCGCGTTTAATAATTCTTTAATATTTTCTAATCTATTCTCATTTTCTAAATCTTTTTTATCTTTTAACATTTGGCTATATCCAGACTCATCTAATACTAGTTGCAAAAGCTTAATATGGCTCATTTTTTTTTTTAAATCCTCTCTCCATTTTTGAAGTAAATTTATAAAAGATGTTAAACCTATTTTTGTTTTTGGTTTTATTAGATTTTGTTCAATTAACTTTTTAGAAGCTACTTCTAAAGAGCATTTATTTTTATTACCAAATTCTATTATTTGTTTTAAAGAAGTTTCACCTATAGATCTTTTGGGAACATTAATTATTCTTTCAAAAGACAAGTCATCTTGTTCTTGAAATATTAATCTTAGATAAGCTATACAATCTTTAATCTCTGCTCTTTCATAAAATTTTATACCACCTATAATTCTATATGGTAACCCAATTTTAAGAAATCTTTCTTCAAATTCTCGTGTTTGAAATATTGCTCTGACTAATATAGCCATGTGATTTAATGAATATTTTTTTTTAAGTTTTTCTATTTTATCACTAACCCCAATAGCCTCATCTTTTCCATTTCTATAGCATTCTAATGAAACTAGTTCACCTTCATCACTATTAGTAAAAAGGTTTTTTCCAACTCTATTTTGGTTGTTGGAAATTAATTTTGATGCAACAGTTAAAATATTTTGTGTAGATCTATAATTTTTTTCAAGTCTTATTATTTTTGTATTATTATACATTTTATCAAAGTCTAAGAAATTTTTTATTTCTGCTCCTCTCCAACTATAAATAGATTGGTCATCATCACCCACACAACATATATTTTTATGATGGTTTGCTAAATAATTTAACCATTTGCTTTGAATATTATTTGTATCTTGATATTCGTCTACTAGTAAATATTTAAAGTTTTTTGAATAAAGTTCTGCTATGTCAGGATGTTTTTCAAATATTTTAACACAATGTAAAATTAAATCAGAAAAATCACAAGCATTTAAATCAATTAATTTTGTTTGATAAATTTTATATATATTTAAAAATCCTTTTTCTAAAATATCTTTTTTTTTTAAAACTACATTTTCAGGATACCATCCTTTATTTTTCCATTTATCTATTGCTGATAAAATATAGTTTGGAGATATTTTTTTAATATCAATATTTTCTGCCTTACATATATTTTTGATTAGTCTGATTTGGTCGCTTTGATCAATAATAGTAAAATTATATTTTAGTTTTGCTGCTAAAGCATGCTTTCTTAAAATCTTAGCACTTATAGAATGAAAAGTTCCTATCCAAGATAGTCCAGTACCTTGTTTTTTTAAAATATTTAATACTCTAATTTGCATTTCCTTTGCAGCCTTATTTGTAAAAGTGACAGCAAGAACTTGATTTGGAAAAGCTTTTTTTGTCTTAATTAGATGAGCAATTCGTGAAGTAAGAACTTTAGTTTTACCTGAGCCAGCTCCAGCAACAATTAAAAGAGGTCCGTCCATGTGTAAAACAGCCTCTTTTTGCTTTTCGTTAAGATTTTTTAAATATTCGAAATTTACCATTTATATATTTATAGTATAAGTCTTTATCAAATTTCATGAAAAATAATTTAAAAAAATTCATTAAATCAAATATTACTGACAAGTTTAATTTGGGTATTTCAATTATAAAAGAAATAAAATTAAGCAATTTTCAAATTATTTTCATAGTTTATGCAATAATTTTTTCTATTTTTTTAACATTATCATTACCGAGCTTATTTAATATCGAAAAATACAAAGAAGAAATAGCAAAAAATACTTATTCAGACTTTAAAATAAATTTAAAAAATTTAGAAAATATAAAATATAGATTCGTTCCTACGCCTCATTTAAAAGTGGGAAAAGCAGAAATTTATTTATCTAATGATGAAGACTCCAAAGTTTCTGAATTAAAAAACTTAAAAATTTTTATATCATTATATGAATTTTATAGAAATCGTAAAATAGAAATAAAAAAAATAGTCGTAAAAAAGGGAAATTTTTATTTTAAAGATAAGAATTTTGTACAGATGAATAATCACTTAAAAAAAAACATTATCAAACCAATATATATAGATAATAGTAATTTTTTTTATAAAAGTAAAAAAAATGAAATTGTTACAATCGCGCCCATCAATGAACTCAAGTATTTTATAGATTTAAATTCAAAAGAAAAAAAATTAAAAATCAAAGGTAAGTTATTTGATACAAAATATGACTATGTATGGAAAAAAAATTATAAGGAACCAAATATTGTAGATATAGCGATTAATTTCAAAAAACCAAATATTAGAATAAGTCAAGCTCATACCAATCTTCCTAACAAGCAATCAACGGGAAACTTGAAAATAGATTTTTTAGAAAATGATTTAGATTTAAACTATATCTATAAAGATGATATAATTGAAATATCCTCTTCAAGTAAAAATAGCTTATCATCAAAATTTGATGGAAAAATTTTTTTAAATCCTTTTTATTTTGATACACAAGTAATTTTATATAATAAGAATTTTCAATCTCTTTTAAGCAAATTATTAGTTAATATCTATGATTTCAGAGACTCAATTAATAATAATTTTAATGGAATTATAAATATTAAGCTTGAAGATATTAAAAATAGTTTTTTTAAATCAGGCCAAATAAAAGTTGTTTTTAGAGAATCCAAGGTAAATTTTGAAAAAAATATTTTTAAAATAAAAAAAATTGGCAACTTTACTTTAACCAAAAATGAATTCGAAGAAGTCGAAAACAAAATATATTTTAAGTCAAAAGTATTAATAAATATTGAAGATCAGAATGAATTTTATAGAAGATTTTCTATATCAAAATCTAGTAGGATAAACTTAAAAAAAATTAGCTTTATAATAGAAAAAGATATTGACCAAGAATCTTTTTATATTTCAAATATTATTTTGAATGAGGGCTTAAAAATAGAAAAAAAAGTCGATGATTCAGAATTAGACAAGTTTAAGTTCTCAAACATTCAACAATTAAGAAAAATCGCAAAGGATTATTTTGCCAGAATATACTAACTTGGACTTAGCATTTTTTTTGGGTCAACAATTTTATCATACTCTTTCTCACCAATAAGTTTAGATTTTAAAGCTTCTTCCTTGAGAGTTGTTTTATTTTTTAAGGCTGATTTAGCAATTTTTGATGCTTTATCATAACCAATATGAGGAGCAAGTGCTGTCACAAGCATTAAAGAATTATCGAGATATTCTTTTATTTTTTCTTTGTTTGCTTTTATTCCATTAACACAATAGATGGCAAAATTTTTTGAACTATCAGATAATAAATCAATAGATTGTAAAATGTTATGAGCTATTAAAGGTTTAAAAACATTTAATTCAAAATGTCCATGTGATCCTGCCATAGTTATACCATTATGGTTACCAATAATTTTGACACAAACCATAGTTACTGCTTCAGATTGTGTGGGGTTTATTTTTCCAGGCATAATTGATGAACCTGGTTCATTTGCTGGTAAAGTAATTTCTCCATATCCAGCTCTTGGACCAGATCCTAGAAATCTTATATCATTGGCTATTTTCATTAAAGAAACAGCTGCTGTATTTAATGTGCCAGAAAAGTTCACGATAGAATCGTGTGCCGCTAAAGCAGCAAATTTATTTTTTGCAGTTTTGAAGGGTAATTTTGTTATTTTTTTGATTTCGTTTACTATTTTTTTATCAAAATTTTTTTTAGTATTTAAACCAGTGCCAACTGCCGTTCCTCCTTGAGCTAAAAAATATATCTCTTTTAATGCGTGTTCAATTCTATTAACACAATCTTCTAACTGAGAATGATAACCCGAAAACTCTTGCCCCAAAGTTATTGGGGTTGCATCTTGCAAATGTGTTCTCCCAACTTTGACTATTTTTTTAAATTTAATTGATTTTTTTTTAAGTTCTTTTTTTAGTATATTTAGAGATGGAAGTAATTTATTCCTTGTTTCCAAAGCAATTGCGATATGCATAGCTGTTGGAAAAACATCATTAGTTGATTGAGATTTATTTACATGATCGTTTGGATGTACAGGTTTTTTTGTACCTTTTTTTCCTTTCAATAACTCAATAGCTCTATTAGAAATTACCTCATTTACATTCATATTAGTTTGAGTACCAGAGCCTGTTTGCCAAACTTTTAGTGGAAAATGATCATCTAATTTACCTTGAATAATTTCATTTGATGCTTTTACAATTGCATTCGAGATTTCTGGTTTTATTTGCTTAGTTTTTTTGTGAACTATAGCTGCAGATTTTTTAATTATAGCAATAGACTTAATTAAAATTGGTCTTACTAAAAACTCTCCAATATCAAAGAATTTTTTTGATCTTTGTGTAGAAGCTCCCCAGTACTTTTCAGAAGGAACATTAATTTTCCCAATACTATCGGACTCTTTTCTTGTTTTCATAGTTTAAAATTCATTAATAATGCTTTATTCCTTATACATTAAATAAATAAAGAATCAAAGTAGACACAATATAAAACTTATAGGAGCATAATGACAAATTTTGAAAAAGTTGGACATTTTATGAAAACATTTGGACAAGAGGTGAAAACAAAATCTGAATTAAGTTCAGAAAAAATTAATAATTTAAGAATTAGTTTAATTAATGAGGAATTAGAAGAGCTTAAAAAAGCTATTCAAGATAAAAATATTATCGAAGTAGCTGATGCACTTACAGATATACTTTATGTTGCATATGGAGCAGGTCATGCTTTTGGAATTAATTTAGATAGTTGTTTTAACGAAGTGCAAAATTCAAATATGAGTAAATTAGACAGTAATGGAAAGCCAATTTATAATGAGCTTGGAAAAGTAATGAAGGGACCAAATTATTTTAAACCAGATTTATCAAAATTTCTAAAATAAAATTATAACCATAAAGGTTTTTTTATTTTAATTTTTGCATCTCCACATTTATAAGTATTTTCAAAATTGAAACTATTATTTTCAAACTTTATAAGTGCAAAAGGGTTTTGATTATTAATAAGTATTTTGCCTATTTCTTTTTCTTCAGAAATAATTTTTTCATCTTTAATACTACCTTCTAAAATTTTAACTGCAAAAAGTCTTTTTTTGAGTTTTTCCTTAAGTTTAATTCTCGCTGTATTTTCTTGACCGACATAACATCCTTTTTTAAAATCAATACCATTTAATTCTTCAAAATTACATTCAATACCAAATATTTTATTTTGGAGATACCTGGTACCTCTTTGAGCTATACCCAATGAATGACTGTGCAGGTAATAGTTTTCAGTGTTTGATCTTTTTAATTCTAGTTTTTTTAAAGACAGATAAAGTTTTTCTAAATTAATAATTAGTCTTGCCCCAAGCTGTTTATCTCTAGGATCTAATAAAACAGTGTCTTCTCTATATTTTAATGTATGTCCTGCCATATCTTTTGAATTTTCCATACTTAAAAATTTTTCTTTACTTAAAGTGGCAATAACAAATTCATTGCTTAAGTTTAAAATCTCTACTTTCGATCTGAGTTTATATAAATTGAGTTGTTTATAGAGATCTTCTATATTTTCTTTTTCACAGTCCAAAAAAAATCCAGACTTATGCTGTGAAATTATAAAATCATACAAATATTTTCCTTGAGGTGTTAGCAAAGCACTGAAGCAACTGCTTTTTTCAGAAACTTTATTTACATCGTTAGTTACAATATTTTGTAGAAAATTCTTAGCATCTTCTCCATTTATATAAAGGAGACCTCTATCTTCAAGTATAAATACTTCATCGAATTTCATAATTGATTGATCTTAACTAATAATATAATTACTTTTTTTAAAAATGTTAGATCTAATAATTAAAAATGGAAAATGTTATATAGATGGCCAACTAAAAAATGGGGATATTGGAATTAAAGATGGCAAAATTCAAAGCTTAGGCCAAATTTCTGATGTGACTAAGGAAACTTTCGACGCGAAAGGTCAAATTGTTTTACCAGGGTGTATAGATACCCAAACTCATTTTAGAGAGCCAGGATCAACTGATACAGAAGATCTTCATTCCGGAAGTAGAGCAGCAATTGCAGGAGGTATCACAAGTGTATTTGAAATGCCTAATACTAATCCGCCAACATCAACTAAGGCAGAGTTTCAAAGGAAATTAGATCTCGCTAAAAATAGAATGTATTGTAATTATGCATTTTATTTTGGTGCAACAGCAGATAACGCAAATGAATTAAAAGATTTAAAAAATTTAAAAGGATGTTGTGGAATTAAACTTTTTGCAGGATCTTCAACTGGCAATCTTTTAGTTGCCGATGAAGATGATATAGACACGGTATTTAAAAATAGTTCAAAAGTTGTTGCAGTTCACTCTGAAGATGAAGCAATTTTGAATATGAACAAAAAATTAATTAAAAATGGCGATGTTCACTCTCATCCAATTTGGAGAAGTGATGAATGTGCAATTTCCTCGACTAGAAGAATTGTGAGAATTGCGGAGAAATATAATAAAAAAGCCCATGTACTTCATATTACTACAAAACAAGAAATAGATTTTTTATCTCAACATAAAGGAAATATTACTTTTGAAATAACTCCTCAACACTTAACAATCTACGCGCCAGATTGTTATGATAAGCTTGGCACGTATGCACAAATGAATCCACCTTTAAGAGATAAATCTCATTATGATAGGTTATGGTTTGCAGTTAAAAATAATTTAAATGATACAATTGGATCAGATCACGCTCCTCATTTAAAAGCAAATAAAGAAAAAGAATATCCTAACTCACCATCAGGAATGCCAGGTGTTCAAACACTTATGCCGGTAATGCTAAATCATGTTAATGATGGAAAACTATCTCTTAATCAATTAATAAATTTTGTATGTGAAAATCCAGTTAAGATTTTTGGAATAAAAAACAAAGGATTTATAAAAGAAAAATACGATGCTGATTTTACTATTGTTGATATGAATAAAATAATTGAGATTAAAAATGAAAATATTGAAAGTAAATGTGGTTGGTCACCATTTAATGGATTTAAATTCAAAGGTACACCAACGTCTACGATTATTGCTGGAAAAATTAAAATGCAGGATGGTAAAATATTAGGCGATCCAGCAGGAACTCCTTTAGAATTTAACTAAGCTTTGTTGCAAAACTATTTACAAGAATAACTCCGACAACAATCAAAAATAATCCCACGACTGCTTGCCAAGCTAAGGTTTGTTTAAAAAATATATAACCCAATATTGCAATTGTAAAAATTCCGAGTCCACTCCAAGTTGCATAAACTATTGCTATTGGAAGTTTATTTACAACAAAAGTTAAAAGATAAAATGCACATAGATAAAAAACAGAAAGCGCAAGGGTTGGAACAAGTTTTGTAAAATTTTGAGATACAGGTAATAACATTGTTCCTGCAACCTCACAAAATATTGCCCCAACAAGAAATAAGTATGTTTTAACCATTATTTAATATTTTATTTTTGATTAGATCTTCTTTTATTTCATCTAAAATTGCAGGATCATCAATAGTTGCAGGCATTTTGTATTCCTCTTTATCTGCAATTTTTCTTATTGTTCCTCGTAATATTTTACCTGATCTTGTTTTAGGCAATCTTTTAATTACAATTACAACTTTAAATGCAGCAACTGGTCCAATTTTTTCACGTACCATTTGAATACATTCTTTACAAATTATTTCGTTATCTTTTGTAACACCTGCTTTTAATACGACTAATCCTATAGGCAACTGACCTTTTAATTTATCTGCTATTCCAAGTACCGCACATTCAGCGACAGATTGATGTTCTGATAATACCTCTTCTATCGCTCCAGTTGATAGTCTATGGCCTGCAACATTTATAATGTCATCAGTTCTAGACATGATCCAAATGTATCCATCTTCATCAATATGACCTGCATCGTAAGTTTGGTAGTAACCTTTATAATTTGTCATGTAGGTTGTTTTATATCTTTCGTCAGCATCCCATAAAGTTGGGAAGGTTCCTGGAGGTAAAGGAAGTTTGACAACAATATCTCCCATTTCATTTGGTTTAGCTATTGAACTATCACTTTTTAAAACTTTTACATCATAACCTGGAACTGCTCTACAAGCTGATCCATATTTTGTTTTCTGCATCTCGATTCCTGTACAATTGGAACTTATCGCCCAACTAGTTTCAGTTTGCCACCAGTGATCTATCACCGGAACTTTTAATAAAGATTCTGCCCATTTAATTGTGTCAGGGTCTGCTCTTTCTCCAGCAAGAAATAAAGATTTAAATGGACTCAAATCATATTTTGAAAAAAATTTCCCCTCTGGATCTTCCTTTTTAATCGCTCTGAATGCTGTCGGAGCAGTAAATAAAGATTTTACTTTATAATCTGAAATTATTTTCCAAAAAGCACCTGCATCAGGTGTTCCAACGGGCTTTCCTTCAAACAAAACGGTTGTGCATCCTTTAAATAATGGAGCATAAACAATATAGGAATGTCCAACTATCCAACCAATATCACTTGCTGACCACCA
>MDTG01126097.1_pt1 | contig 32641 bp, 38 predicted proteins | sample 811421 | NCBI WGS metagenome assembly MDTG01 (sample SAMN05326645, study PRJNA326480) | marine metagenome | isolation source: seawater | place: Pacific Ocean: South East | collected 2011
AGCTATTTACTACATCGTTGGTGAAAATGAAAATGTTCTTAAAAACTCTCCATTATTAGAAGCATATAAGAAAAATGATATCGAAGTTCTTATCTTAGATGATAAAGAAATTGATGAGATTATTACTCCAATGTATGGCGCTTACCAAGAGTGGGAATTCAAAGATATTACATCTGCTGAAGCTCCAAAAGTTGAACAGTCTGAAGAAGCTAAAAAAGAAGTTGAAGCTAAATTTGAAGATATTACTAAAAAAATAAAAGAAATTTTAGGTGAATCAGTTTCAGATGTTAGAGTTACAAACAGATTAAGTGAATCTCCATCTTGTGTTGTTAAAGATGCTGGAGATGCACAAATGGCTCAAATGGCACAAATGATGAAAGTAATGGGACAAGCAATGCCTGATTCTGCTCCTATTTTAGAAATCAACCCTGATCATGAAATCGTTACAAAATTAAATGGTTTAGCTGATGATGCATTAGTTTCTGATGTTTCATGGGTATTATTAGACCAAGCAAAATTATCTGAAGGTATGGAAATTACTGATGCAGTTGCCTTTGCACAAAGATTAAATAGAATTACTGCAAAAGCTTTATAAAAATAAATTAACTATTTGCACGCATCTTCAGCGTTGCAAATAGTTTTTCTTTCAATATTATTTTGGTATAGATGCTGATGAAATTTGGGAAATAATCACTAAAAAAATTAAACCTTTAAAATCAGAAATTCAGAATATTATTACACCATTATAAATCAATTGAATAAGTCCTAGAATAAAGAACTTATTTTTGATTATAGTTATTTATAATATTAGGCTCTCTTTTTCCTAATAACTTTAATTTTGGTGCTTCAGCCATATCTCTTTTTTTACTTCTTAATTCAAATGTTGCTTCATAATCACCACTTGGACAAGCAAAAATACTTGTAGTTTCTGTAAGTTTTGTCTCTTTACATTCTCTAATTTGATCAGCATATAAAAAACTACTTATAATTATAAGAGAAGTTAAAATCTTTTTCATATTAATACCTTAAAATATATTTATTCCATTTAGGACGTATAAATATAATATCTTAATTATCTTTAATATTTATTCTTCTTGGCTATAATGATTAATCATTGATATAAATTTATTATAAAAGGAAAAGTAAATGTACGATTATGATATTATTTATATAAAAGGTAACCCATCTTCTGGTCTTGCTTTACAGCATGATGAAATGAATAAATCCATCACAAATCTATTTGGTTTACATACTTTTAAAAGTGTTGATTCAAATATGACTAATACAAGTTTTAAAATACCTAGTGCAAGAGTTTATATCGGTTTTTCTAGAGGTTCTAGATACTTAAAAAAGCTTAATAAGAATGTACTTAAAATATCAATTGGTGGAATTTCAGGAAGTGGTATAAATACCTTTATTAATACTGATGATAAAATACTAAGTGGAGATATCTCACAGTTTTCTATGAATGCTCACTTTTTAATACTAAAAAATGACAAGATAAAAATAAAAGAACTTATTGATGATTTTTTATTTATTAAAAACTAATAGTAACAGTTGATTCATATCATCCTTTCAACTTAGATTTTTTGTTAAAATATTTTATAAAAATAAAAAAGAAAGATTAATATGAAAATGATTTTATTATCAGCATTAACAGTACTTATGTTAAATGCAAATACATCTACACCTATTAAAAATACGCTTCCTAGAACAGTTGACCAAACAGCTCAACAAAATGCAGATGCACAGTTAAAAATACAAAATAGACAAATTATAAAATTAGTTGTTGAAGAAGTAGGAAAAAAACTTCCTCAAAAAATTGATGATTATACGATGTTCACATCTATTAAAGCAGATGACTTAACACTTGTTTCAACTTATGAAATAAATACAGGTGCAAAAAGTGATGATGCTGTAAGAAATGAAGATAAAAGCAGAATGCAGGGGTTTATAGTTAAAGGTATTTGTACAAGTTCGAAAAGGTTTTTAGAAGCTGATATTAATATCACTTACATATATACTAGTGCAAATACAAAAGCAGAACTTTTTAGATTTGAAGTAAATCCTAAAACTTGTATCTCTTATTGGAATGAGTAAACAAAAAGTTTACTCACTTTTTAAAGCTTGAAGTGAATTCATAATTGCTTTTGCTACATCATCATTTATGATGTTTTCCCATTTATTTATTTTAGTAGCTAGGTTTTCTTTACATATATCTAAAAGTAAATCATTAAAGAACAGATTGTCATTTATCATATTTACACTATTTTCTATATCTATTTCTTCATTTTTTACAGCTTGAATATTTTCATTAGTAAAATGTTGCAATGCGTCCATTGCACTTTGTTTTTGTAACTCAGTATCAAAAATAGAGTCTAAGTTATCTTCATTTTCTAGTTCTTTTAATAATTCGTAAATTGAACCAAGTGCATACTCTAGTTTTATTTCTGAGTCTATCTCTTTTGTTTTTGATGTATTTATTAATAAGCCTAGTGCTACTTGATAATAAGTTTCATAATGAGCTAAATTATTAATGATATTAGTTTTTGAGAAGTATTTATTTATATCCATATAAATTCCATTATTTTTATAAAATTATAACAAATAACTCTTGTATTAACTATATAAAAATGTTAAGATACATTTCTTAATATTAAATAAAAGGAAGAATATGGGCTTTATAACAAGGACTTTAAAAAGTATAGTAAAAAGTGTTGTTAGATTGTCAAGACCTGTATTTAACTTTGAAGATAATATCTTAAGTTTTAAAGTTAACCCTGAATATTTTTATTCATATGAAATAGATAACTATGAAACTAAAACAAGACATGATTCTTATACAATTGATGCATATAGTATCAAATCTAATAGTATATTTATTGAATATATCCATTCTCATAGTGATGTTCAATGGAGAGCTTTACCAAGCTCTTTATATATTGAATTTTTAAAAGATAGATTAGGTTTTAAATCAATGGATCTTTTAGAAAAAAAAGAGTATAAAAACTTTGATTTTTACACATTTAAAATAGATAATCATTTTATATTAAATTTTATTTATGTTTATGAATTAAATAAAGATGTATTTATTTTAGATATCAAATCTGAACTTTATGAAAATTTACTTAAAAATTTTGATAAAGAATATATCTATAAATTTGAAAAAAATAAAGAAGATGTTTTAGATATAGATATTAGTATTGTAAAAGAAAACAACTTCTTTAATTACTTTGGGCATGAAGATATGTCAAACTAAAAAATTACTCTTTTTTTAAACTTTATTTTAAAATAATTTAGATATATTCGATTTTAAAGTGAATTGTTAGACAAATAATCAAATAATAGAATTTGATATTATTTAATAATTAAATTATTTAGAGGGTTTTAACTGTTTAAAAATATGACTATAAAATTAAAATTAATATTATTGATATTAATTTCAATGGCTTGCTTAGCAATAACCTTATCAACATTTTCAATATATAAAGTTACAGTAACATCTTTATCTGAAAACTTTCACAATCTAACAGGTGTTAGAGAATCAAAAAGTGAACAATTAAATAGATTTTTCTCAGAAAGAGAATCTGATATAGAAGTTTTATCACAGAGTAAAGATATAAAACTTTTTGTTAGTGATTTGCTTTACGTTTCGAATGAATTAGAAGTAAAAGCAAAAGACAACTTTCCTATTGATAATATATTAACTAAATCTAAAACAAATATATATGAAAAGTTTTTTCAATCATATTTGAAAAGCTATGGATATTATGATATTTTTATTATTGATATTGATTATGGGCAGGTTATGTATTCAGCTGCTAAAGAATCAGATTATGGTGAGAATCTTTTGTATGGAAAATTAAAAGATAGTGGCTTAGCAGAAGTTTGGGAAAAAGTAAAAAAGAGTAAAAAAGTATCTTTTGTTGATATGAAACCTTACGCTCCAAGTAAAGGTGCTCCTGCAATGTTTGTTGGTACACCAATTTATATTAATGATGAAATAAAATCTGTATTAGTATTTCAAATATCGGATGAGTCAATAAATAAAATAATGCAATTTAGAAAAGGTTATGGTTTAAGCCAAGAAGATTATCTAGTGGGTCAAGATAAGTTAATGAGAAGTGATAGTTATTTAGATAAAAAAAATCATTCATTAAAAGCATCATTTGCTAATCCATCATTAGGAAAAGTCGAGACAAAGGCATCTATAAATGCATTAAAAGGTAAGACTAATACTGAAATTGTTATTGATTATAATGGTAATCCTGTTCTTTCTTCTTACTCTTATATTAATATTGGGGATTCAATAAAATGGGCAATAATATCTGAAATTGATGAATCTGAAGTTTTATCAGTACCTAATAATATTCGTAATATTACAATTGTATTATCATTAGTTGTTTTTATTATAATAACATTAATAGCAATTTTTATAATCAATAAAAGTTTAATAAAACCGCTTTTAAATTTACAAAATGGACTATTAGGTTTCTTTGAATATTTAAATAAAGAAAAAACAGATGTACCTTTATTAAAAATAGTTACAAAAGATGAAATTGGTCTTATGAGTACAGTTATTAATAAAAATATACAAAAAGTAAAAGAAACAATTCTTACAGATGAAAAGCTATTATTAAATGCAAAAGATGTATTAACAATGGTTAAAAAAGGATGTTACTCTCAAGAAATAATGGAAACGACATCAAATGACAGTTTAGAAAGTTTGAAAAATGATGTTAATGAAATGATTAATGTAACAAGAATGAATTTTAATACAATAAATAAAACTTTAAAAGAGTATTCAAACTATAATTATTTAGAAGAATTAAAAGTTGATAATATCGAAAAAGGTGAAGTCTTTGATCAACTTATAAGTGACATAAATCGTTTAAGAAGTGCAATTACTCAAATGCTTATTGAAAACAAAAAAAATGGTTTAATTATTGATGATTCTTCAAATATATTATTATCAAATGTAGATGTTTTAAATGAATCTTCAAATACAGCAGCCGCATCTCTAGAAGAAACAGCAGCAGCGCTTGAAGAAATTACTGGTAATGTAAGTGCAACAACAGAAAAGATTCTCTTAATGTCTAATTATGCAACTGAAGTTACTTCTTCTGTTTCTCAAGGAGAAGAGTTATCTAACAAAACTACAAATGCAATGGATGAAATAAATAAGCAAGTAAGCTCAATAAATGATGCAATCACAGTTATTGATCAAATAGCATTTCAAACAAATATTCTTTCATTAAATGCAGCTGTAGAAGCTGCAACTGCAGGTGAGGCTGGAAAAGGTTTTGCAGTTGTTGCGCAAGAAGTAAGAAATCTTGCAAGTAGGTCAGCTGAAGCTGCTAAAGAGATAAAAGAGTTAGTTGAAAATGCAAATTTAAAAACGCAAGAAGGGAAAGTGATTTCTGATAAAATGATTAAAGGATATATAAATCTAAATGAAAATATAGGTAAAACTATTGACCTTATTGATGATGTATCAAACTCATCAAAAGAACAGCAATTAGGAATTGTACAAATAAATGATGCAATAACTTCTTTAGACCAACAAACACAAAAAAATGCAACTGTAGCAAGTGAAACAAGAGATATTGCGATAAAAACATCATCAATTGCAACTTCAATTGTATCAAGTGCAAATGAAAAAGAGTTTGATGGAAAAGATAGTATTAATATTTAAAAATAGTATATATCATATTTGTTAAGTATTTGGAATTAATTTCCAAATACTTGTTTTAAAAGTGAAGTTGTTTGTGCAACTGGATTAGATCTAATCTCAGCTTCTTTTTGTGCAATCATAGTAAATAATCCACCAATAGCTTTTTCTGTAACATAATCATCTAAAGATTGATCAGAACTACCTGGTAAATATGAATCAACTCCGAAACTCTTTGCTAAACCCATTATTTCACTACTTTCAACTACACTTTTTGCATTTGTTTTATAAAAATTATTTGCCATATCATAATAAGTAGTAACTTGATTTTCTTTCATTGTATTTTGAATAATTGGTGCAATCATCTTTTTTAAAGAATCTGTAGTATTTGTTTTAAAATAGTTTGTTGCTGCATTTTTATCTCCAGCTAAAATATTTTGAGCATCTTGTAATGACATTTTTTCAATTGCATTTACAAATATCTCTGTTGTTTTAGGAGCTGCTGTTGTTGCTGCTTTATTCATAGAGTTTATTAAGTTATCAGCCATTTCATTTCCGCCAGCACTTCTTAAAAGTGTTTCAACTTTTGCTAAGTTATCTGGTAATGGAATTTTTACTAAAGAATTATTTAAATATCCATTATTTGAACCTAACTCTTTTACTGCATAATTAACTCCAACTTTTAAAGCCTCTTTTAAACCACTACTTACAGTTGAGTCACTAAGGTTACTATTTGTATTAGCAGTTGTTGTAGTATTTGTTTTTTCACTTGTATTTGCAACATTTTCTAAAACACCTTTAGCAATACTTCCTAAATCAAATGCGTATGTTAAACTTGAAGTTAATATTAAAGATGCAACTATTGTACTTTTTTTCATAATTAGTCCTATTTATATTTTTGTTTTATTTTAACATTATATAATGAAACAATTGTGAAAAGGATAATATTAAAAATGATTAATGAGATTTCTGATTATTTATATAGTTTTAAAAACAAAGTGATGGAAGCTGAAGATATTGTAAAAACTTGTGAGGATAAAATATTAAATTATTCTATGTATTTAGAAGAGCAGGGTTTTAAAAAGGATTATGAAGAAAACTTTTTTACTATTTTAGGTTATAGCTATAGACTTGAAGATAATAAACAAAGATTGTTTTATACTTTTCAAGAAGCTATATATGCAATTGATTTAGATAAATTGATGAGAAATGAAGACTCTTTAAAACTAAATACAATAGTTTATATCTTAGTTCTAAATTTAATAATTAAAGAGTATAAAACATCAGAAGTTAATCAGCTTGAAAAAAGAAAAGCACTTGATACTTATAAAATAGTTCAACAAAGACAAGCAAAAGAGAATCAAAAATACCATATGTACCAAAATTAAGGAGAAGAAATGGCTAAATTTACAGAAAAACTAAGTAGTAAAGACATTGAATTTATAGAAAATCAAAAAATGTTTTTTGTATCAACTGCTCCAAAGAACGGAAAAATAAATATCTCGCCAAAAGGTTTAGATGATACATTTAAAATCATAGATGAAAATACTATTTTATGGCTAAATTACTTTGGAAGTGGTAATGAAACAGCTGCACATTTACTTGAAGATAATCGAATGACTATTATGTTTTGTGCTTTTGAAGGTGATGCAAATATTTTAAGATTATACTGTGAAGCTACATGTATTCAAGAAAAAGATGAAAACTGGGAAGAGTATATTAGTCATTTTAGTGTTAAAAGAGCTTCGAGACAAGTCTTTGAAGTTAAAATTAAATCAATAAACAACTCATGTGGAATGGGAGTTCCTTTATATGATTTTAACTCACAAAGAGAAGAGTTAACAAACTTTTATGATAATTCTACAAAAGAAGACCATCTAGCTTATATGAGAAAGAAAAACCAAATAAGCTTTGATGGAAAAGATACTAAACTATTTAATTAGTTTTAGTATACTTTTTTCAACAAACTTAATATCATCACTTAAGGTAAAAATATCTAAATCTTCTTTATCAATCATTCTATTTTCACATAAAGATTTCTTAAAAAATTTAAGCAAAGGTTTCCAATAATCACTTCCTATTAAAAATATTTTTATATTATTTAACTTTTTTGTTTGTAGAAGAGTTATTATCTCAAATAATTCATCAAGTGTTCCAAAACCACCAGGAAAAATTACAATTGATTGAGAGTACTTAACTAGCATATACTTTCTTGAGAAAAAATAGTTAAAAGTTAAACTTTGTGTTGTATATGGATTTGGATGTTGCTCTTTTGGAAGAAGAATATTTAATCCAATTGATTGTGCTTTTTTAGCTTCAAAAGCACCTTTATTGGCAGCACTCATAATTCCACCACCACCTCCAGTAATAATATTTATCTCTTTTTTTGCAAGTCTTTTAGCTAGTTTTTTTGCAAGTAATGCATACTTATCATCATCTTTTGTTCTTGCACTTCCAAATATAGTTACATTGTTTTTTAAATCTTTTAATATTTCTTTTGCATCATTAAAATCTTTTATTATATTTTTATTATAAATTATTTCATTTTTATTCATTATTTTCCTTTGGCGTATTATAGACTTAATTATATTAAAAATATAAAACTCACTTTTATCTCACTATAATTTAGTATTATAAATTATATATCGTAGGAGTTAACTTGTTTAGTGAAAAAAACTTACCAAAACTTATAATTTTAACACCAATAATTACCGTTATTTTAATAGCCTTTTTTACACTTTATTTTTTTGTAAAAAATCAAAATGACTATTTTGAAGAAGAAAGTGTTAGAGTAGAAACGGAATATATTAATAAACAAAAAGAGATTTTAAAAAAAGAAATCACTTATATAATTAACTATATAGAGCATCATGTTTCTAGAAATAAAACACTTAAAGAAAGTGAATTAAAAAAAGAGATTTTAAAATATATTGAAACTATAAGATATGGTAAACATGGTTATATTTGGGTTCATGATACAAACTATTATCTAAAAGCACATCCTTTTAGAGAAAATAATATTGGTGCTTTGGATATTAGCTTAAAAGATGCAATGGGTACTCTTATTACAAAACAGTTTATAGATGAAACTATAAAAAGTCCAAATGGAAAGTTTATTGAATACTATTGGCAAAAGCCAAAAGAGTTACATGCTTCAAAAAAACTAGGTTTTTTTAGATTATATGAAAAATACAATTGGGTAATAGGAACTGGACTTTATATTGATGATATACAAAAAACTATTTTTGAAGATAAAAAGCTTTTAGAAGATAGAATTAATAAGTATATTCGATTGGTTCTTGTTTTTTCGTTTTTAATTATTTTAATTATTGGGATTATCTCTTTTTTAATATCAAGAGAAATTACCCAAGCTTTTAAAAAATATCAAGATAGTGTACAAAAAAAAGAGTTTCTACTTGAAGATTTAAATAAAAACTTAGAGTTAAAAGTAAAAAAAGCAATAATAGATGTTAAGAAAAAAGACAGAGCAATGTTCCATCAATCAAGACTTGCAAGAATGGGGACTATGCTTTCAATGATTGCACATCAATGGAGACAACCTTTGAGTGAAGTTTCTGGAATTCTTATGGAACTTGAAACTGCAAATAAATTTAATAAAGTTGATTCAAGAATGATAGAATCATCAGTTAGTGATTCAAACAAATTAATCTCTTTTATGTCTAATACTATTGATGATTTTAGAAACTTTTTTAAACCTGATAAGCAAAAAGTAGAGTTTTATATTGAAGATGCTTGTAATGAAGCAATAACTTTAGTTGATGCTTCTATTAAAAACTTTAATATAAAACTTACAAAAGATGTAAAAAATAATAGTTTAATAAAAGGTTATAAAAGAGAATTTGCACAAGTGATGTTAAATCTTATTTCAAATGCTAAAGATGCTTTAAAACAAAGGGAAATAAAACATCCTTTAATAAAAATCACTTTAGATTCAAAAGATACAAAAGTGATAATAACAGTTGAAGATAATGCAGGTGGAATTAAAGAAGCATATATTAGCAGTATCTTTGATCCATATTTTACAACAAAAGAGGGATTAAAAGGTACAGGTTTAGGTTTATATATGTCTAAAATGATTATTGAAAAAAATATGAATGGAGAACTTCACTTTGAGAATACAAAGCAAGGGGCTTTATTTACTATTATCTTGGAGTGCTAATTATGGATGAAAAAATATTAGAACAGTTTAGAAATTATAGAATACTTTGTGTTGAAGATGAAGATGGTATTAGAAAAAGAGTTGTAAGTACTTTAAAATACTACTTTGATGATGTTTTAGAAGCTTCAAATGGTGAAGATGGCTATGATTTATATGAAGAATATAAACCTGATATTATAATATCAGATATTCAAATGCCAAAGAAAAATGGTATTGAAATGGTTCAAAATATTAGAAAAAAAGATTTATCAACTATTATAATAATGTTAACAGCCTATTCAAGTGAAGAGTATTTATTACAGTTAATTAATCTAAATATAAATCATTATATTCTAAAACCTATTACTTCAGATAGCTTATTAAATGGAATTATAAAATCTTTTGCAAATAAATTTGATGAAAAAATACAGTTTGATAATGATGTTTATTTTAATGTAAAAGAGTATGAATTATATTATAAAGATGAAATAATAAGTCTAAGAAAAAGAGAAAAAGAATTTTTGCTTTTATTATGTAAAAATAAGAATTCAATAGTAACATACGAGCAGATTGAAGAGTATTTATGGAGAGATAAATCTATGAGTATGAGTGCTTTAAAAACTTTTATTAAAGAGTTAAGACAAAGGTTACCTATTAATTTAATTGTTAATATCCCACAACTTGGTTACAAAATAAAATCTTAATTCATAAGTTTTTATAAACTCACTTTTAACTCACTTGAAAAACTTATACTTCCTTATCAAAATTAAGGAGATAGATATGTTAAGAAAGAGTTTACTACTTACAGCAATTGCAGGTTCATTATTTGCAGGAAATGTGAAGATGGATTTAAATGCAAAATATGGTGCAAATAACTTCCATACAAAGGGTGCAGTTGAGTTTTCTTCATTAGTTAAAGATTATTCAAAAGGAACAGTAAAGATTACAGTTCATCCAGGCTCAGCACTTATTAAAGGGAATCCTTTAAAAGCTGTTAAAGACGGAACAGTTGCAATGACTGATATGTTTATTCCATTCACTTCAGGGGGAGGAAAAGTATTTGGTATCTCTGCTTTACCTTTTATTGCAAACTCTTATGAAGATGCATATAAATTATATCAATTAGCTAAACCTGCTTATGAAAAAACAGCAAAAAAATGGAATCAAAAGCTACTTTATTCTGTTACTTGGCCAGCGTCAGGTTTTTATTCTAAAAAAGATATTACTTCAATTTCTGATTTTAAAGGTGTAAAAACTAGAACTTATGATAAAAACTCTGCTTCATTTATTAATATGTCAGGAGGAAGTGCTGTTGCTTTACCTTGGGGAGAAGTTTACTCTTCACTTAGAACTGGAATGGTTGACTCAGTTGTAACTTCATCATCATCAGGAAAAGATGGTAAGTTTTGGGAAGTACTAGATAACTATACAAAAATAAATTATGCTTATCCTTTACAAGCAGTTACAATTAACTTAGATTATTGGAACTCTTTAGATAAATCTCAAAAAGAAGCTCTTACAAAAGCTGCATCTGAAATTGAAAAATCTCAGTGGGAAGCTGTAAAAGTTGAAGAAAAAACTGCATTAGAAGAATTAAATAAAAATGGTATCAAAATTAAAGAAGCATCACCACAACTTAAAAAAGAGTTAGATGTGATTGCAAATGATCTTTTGACTAAATATCTTGATGGTGCAAATTCACAAATCCAAGGTATCTTCAAAGAATATAGAAAGTAATTAAGATGAACTTCCTAACAAACTTTATAGAAAGGCTGAGCAAAGGCTCAGCTTATCTAGCGGGAACAACGCTAGTAGGATTAGTTTTATTAATATTAACAGAAATCTTTTTAAGATCGTTTTTTAATATTTCTACAATGATTGCTGATGAGTATAGTGGATATTTATATCTTGCTTCAATATTCTTAAGCTTAGGCTATGCCTTTTCTCAAGATGCTCATATCAGAATTAACATAATTACTTCAAGGTTATCAAAAAAAGCAAATAAAAAGATTGATATTCTTGCAGCGGTTATAACATTAGGTGTTTTAGCCTTTGCATTATATAGAACTATTTTATTTACATATGATTCTTATGAATTAGAAATGTTATCGGAAAGTGTTTCTGAAACACCACTTTATCTAACACAACTTGTAATGCCTGTAGGTATTATTATTTTTATCTTAGCTGTTGTTGCATTTATTTTTAAAGGATTCTCAGATGATAGCTGATCCACTAATATTATCAATTATATTAATAGCAATTATGTTTGTGTTTCTTCTTTCTTCTATATGGATTGGGGTTTCATTAATTTTAACAGGTATTGTAGGAATGCTTTTATTTGATCACAATTTACCACCAGTACTTTCAGTATATGACAAAATTGGAGATTTATTAGCAGGTTCACTTTATGATGCTATGAACTCATGGTCACTTGCTGCTTTACCTATGTTTATTTTAATGGGTGAGATTTTATATAAATCATCTATTTCAACAAAGTTACTTAATGGTTTAAAACCTTGGTTAGCATATATTCCAGGTGGACTATTACATGTAAATGTTGCTGCTTGTTCACTCTTTGCAGCAGTATCTGGCTCAAGTGCAGCAACAACTGCAACTGTTGGTAAAATTACATTAGATGAGCTTAAAAAAAGAGGTTATTCTAAAGAGTTAGCTATGGGATCACTAGCTGGTTCTGGAACTTTAGGCTTTTTAATTCCACCTTCATTGATTATGATTATCTATGGTGTAATGTCTGATGTATCAATTGGTAAACTTTTTGTAGCAGGTATTCTACCTGGACTTTTAATGGCTTCTTTATACTCATTTTATATTATGTATAAAGCAAAAGTTGACCCAAGTGTATTACCTGATGTTGAAGAAACTTTTACATGGACTGATAAATTACATTCATTAAAAGATTTAGCACCAATTTTCTCATTAATCTTTGTCGTTCTTGGATCTATTTATGGTGGGTTTGCAACACCAACTGAAGCTGCTGCTTTAGGTGTTTTAGGTTCATTAATATTAGCTGCTTATTTTAGAGCTATTAATATTGAAGTTCTTAAAAATGCGATTTTAAATACAGTTAAAACATCTGTTATGATTGGATTTATAATAGCAGGTGCTGTTTTTCTTTCACAAGTTATTGGCTTTCTAGGAATTGCAAGAGCTATGAGTGAGTTTATTACTGAACTTGGCTTATCTCCTTTAATGTTGATTTTACTTATTGGTATTATGTATATTATTTTAGGAATGATTTTAGAAGCAGTTTCAATTGTTGTAATGACATTGCCAATTGTATTACCAATAGTTGTGCTTGCTGGATTTGATCCTTTATGGTTTGGAGTATTTTTAGTATTTATGGTTGAAATGGCACAAATTACTCCACCTGTTGGATTCTCACTATTTGTAATACAAAGTATAAGTGATGAGAAAATTGAAACAATTTTAAAAGCAACATTACCATTTTTTATTATGATGGTGATCACAGTTGTCCTAATTACATTCTTCCCAGGGATTGTATTTTATTTACCTAATCAAATGATTAAATAATAATTTAAGATAGGTAAGAATGATGATTGAGTTAATATTTTTATTTGCAAGTTTACTTACATATGTAATCTCTTTTATTTATAGAAGATTAGCTATGTTTTCAGCTATTGCTATACTGATTGCAGCATTAAATGTAGATGTGAACTTTATATTTGTATCTATTATGGTTTTAGTTTTAACTCTTATTAGATTAAGAAAAACTGGGGTTAAAGATGAGTTTTAAAATAACAAAATATTATGATAAAATAAAGGATACTAATGCAAGGTAATGAAATGAACATTAAATTAAATTGTGACATGGGTGAAAGCTTTGGTATTTGGAAAATGGGGCAAGATAAAGAAATTATGCCTTTTATTGATATGGCTAATTTAGCTTGTGGTTATCATGCTAGTGATGCAGTTACTATGAATAGGTCTGTTGCTTTGGCAAAAGAATATAATGTAACAATTGGTGCACATCCTTCATATCAAGATTTAGTAGGATTTGGTAGACGCTCAATGCTTTGCTCCTTAGAAGAGATTAAATCTATAGTTTTATATCAATTAGGAGCATTAAGTGCTTTTTGTAAATCGCAAGGTACTACAATTTCTTATGTAAAACCTCATGGTGCTTTATATAATGATATGATGAAAGATGAAAATATATATAAAGCTATATTAAATGCAATTTCATCTTTTGACAAAAATATAAAACTAATGGTCTTATCAACACCAAATAATGAAGCAGCTAAACATACTGCCTTACTTTATGGAATAAATTTAATTTTTGAAGTATTTGCAGATAGAAATTATAATGACGATGGCACTTTAGTTTCAAGAGCACAGCCAAATGCAGTTATAAAAGATGAACTTGAAGTTGCACAAAGAATTATGAATTTAAAAGAAAGAGGTTATTTAGAAAGTGTTAATAAAGAAAAACTTTTTATTGAAGTAAATACTATTTGTGTTCATGGTGATAATCAAAATGCTTTAGAATTTATAAAACTACTTAGAAAAGCTTTGTAATAATGCACTTTAAAATTGCATCAGTAGATTCTCTAATTATATATTTTGGAGATGAAATAAGTCAAAATATATCTTTAAAAGTTAAAAAAGCATTTAATAGTCTTAGTGCTTTAAAAGATAAATCTTTACTTGAAATCATTCCTTCTTATAACTCTATTTTTATTACATATGATATTTTTAAATATGATTTTTCTAGCTTGAAGCAAATGATTGAAAGATCAATAAGTTTTGATAGTTTAGAAAAACAAAATGAGAAAATTGTAACAATTGATGTTTATTATGGAACAGAAGTTGGCTTTGATTTAGAAGATATTTCAAAAAAAACTAATCTTAGTATTGATGAGATTATATCTATTCACTCAAATAAATTATATGATGTTTATGCAATTGGTTTTTTACCAGGTTTTGCATACTTAGGGAATGTAGGTAAAAAAATTGCAATGCCAAGACTTTCTAGTCCTAGAAAAAAAATACCTAAAGGTTCACTTGCACTTGCTGACACTCAAACAGCTGTTTATCCACAAGACTCAGCTGGTGGTTGGAATATTATAGGGAAAACTGCTATGGAATTATTTGATAAAAAATTAAGTACTTTATCTCCTTTAAGTGTAGGAAATACTGTTAAGTTTAATCCAATTACAAAAGAAGAGTTTTTAAATCAAGGTGGAATTTTATGAGTTTAGAGATAATAAACTCTCCAATTTTAGCATTAGTTCAAGATAAGGGACGATTCTCTTATACTTCAATTGGTGTTACAAATTCTGGTGTTATGGATGAGTATGCGTATTACATTGCAAATAATCTATTGGGAAATGATTTTGATACTAATATTATAGAAATAGCTTTTTCAAATATTATATTTAAGGCAAATAAAAATACTACAATTGCAATTACGGGTGCTAAGTGTGAATTTTTTATAAATGATATTGCATTAAATACTTGGCAAACTTATAATATTAAAGCAGGGGATATTATAAAAATTGGAAAAATATTAAGTGGTTCCAGGGTTTATTTGAGTGTTTATAAAGGTTTTCTAATAGAAAAAGAGTTTGGAAGTAATTCAACAACTTTAAAAGAAAACCTTGGTGGATTAAATGGAAATAAACTTCAAAAAGGAGATGTTTTAGATTTTGAAAAGTTTGATAATTCATCAATTATTAGATTAAAAAAACACTATATTCCAAATTATGAAGAAGAACTAACTTTGAGAGTTGTTTTATCATATCAAGATAATTTTTTTAAGCAAGAAGAAATAGATAAGTTTTTTTCAAATACATATACAATTACAAATGAGTTTAATCGAATGGGATGTAAATTAGATGGTAATACAATTTCTTGTGATATTGATGGAATTATTTCAGAGGGTATTGCCTTTGGTGCCATTCAAATACCAAAAGATGGTAAACCTATTATTTTATTAAAAGATAGACAAACTATTGGAGGTTATCCTAAAATTGCTTCAGTTTTAAGTATTGATTGTTTTAAATTATCTCAATGTAAACCTTTACAAAAAGTAAAGTTTACACCAATTTTATTAGAAGAGGCTCAAAGAAAAGTTAAACTATTTTATTCTTCTTTTATAAGATAAAATAGTTGTTCAAAAGTTTCTTTTGAATCTTGCTTCTCTTTGTATTTTAAAATAGAGTATTTATAATCAGCTTTTATTACTAGTCCAGCTTTACTTTTTAAGGTAGTGTTTTTTAACAATTGCTTTATATTAAAGATTAAATCAGATACTTCTTTCTCTTTTTTATCTTCAATAAAAATTAAAAATTCACTGTCGAAAAATCTTGCAACTTTAAAGTCAACTTTTTCTTCTTTTAAATTTTCTTTTATAAAGTTATTTATAAATATAAGTAAATTATTTGCTAATAAAGCTCCATATTCACTATTGATATAACTATAATCTCTAATATCAATTAAGACACATATTCCATTTTTCTTAAATTGCGCATTCTTATTTAAAAACTTATTATATATCCATTTTCTATTATTACTAGATGTTAAATCATCTACAAATAGTTGTCTATTTAAATAAACAACCTCTTTTTCTAACTTTGACATTTGATTATAAATATCAGATAATGTATCAATATCTTTATGAAGTAATGCAACTTGCGCTTCTTCAACTGCCTCTTTTATAAGAGAGGCATTTTTTTCAATTGTATTCATATATTGTTCAATTGAATCAAAGTCATTTATTAAAACTTTTTCTAACTCTTTTTCAAAGCTAGAATCATTAATTTCAAAATCAAAATTTTTAGCATTTTTATTAAACTTTTCAAAATAAATTGAAGGCATAATAACATCTTTATTTAAAAGTTCATTTATAGTTATATCAGTAATTTTTTTAAGCTCATTTTTCATTTTTCTCTCCTATAATTTCTTCAATTTTTACAGGTCTTCCAATATGATAACCTTGTGAATAATCAATTCCAATTGCTTTTACATATCTTAATATCTTTAAATCACTAACAAACTCAGCTACTATTTGAATTTCTTGTTGTTTACAAAATTGAACAATACTTTTTATTAAGTTTAAATAAATATCTTCATCAATTTTCTTAATTAATGAACCATCAATTTTTATATAGTCAACATTTAGATTTAATATATATTCATAATTTGAAAAACCAGTACCAAAGTCATCAATAGCAATTTTAACATCATATTTTTTTACTTCAGAAATAAAATCATTTACTATATTAAAATTAGCAATTTTTTCACTCTCTAAAATTTCAATTGTTAAATATGGTCCAATATTGTTTTTTCTAATTTTAGAAATCAAAGATCTCTTAATATTAGGATTTAAAATATCAGTATAGTCAAGATTAATACTAAAGTGAAGTTTATGTTTATTTATATATAAAACTATTTTATCAATTAAAAGTTCCATTAGTTTTGTATATAAACGGCATTTTTTTGATTTATGAATAAAAACATGTGGTAAAAGTACATTTCCATTTTTATCAAAAAGTCTCATTAATGCTTCATATTTTACTACTTTATCTGTGGTATTATTCATAATAGCTTGAAAATATGGTTCAACTAAATCATTTTCAATATTATAGTTTATCATATCTAGTAAGTTTTCACTAATTGATTCATTTTTGTAAAGGTATGCATCATAATACATATAGTGTACAAAGTTTAATTTTGCTTTATGTAAAGCTTTTTCTGCATAGATTTTTATTAATTGATCATCACTTTTAGAACAACCAATAGTAATATCAATGTTTATAGTAGATTTTTTATTTAATAGTTTAAATGGATGATTAATTACTTGTTCAAAGATTAAATTTTTTATCTCAAGGACTTCATCGATTGTAAAATCATCATAAATTATCAACTCAAAAACATCAGCATGTGTATTTGTTGCTTCAATTAAAATTTTTTTATTGATTTTTTTTCTGATTAAAGAAGTGATTTGAGTTTCTAAAAGTTTTTTTAATTGTTTAATTATCGAATCACCATTTTCAAAATTATAAATGGCATTTATATCTTTCATATATAATATATCTATTAAAAAAAGTGTTTTTATATTATTTTTATTGAAAAATTTATATACATAATTCTGAAGTGACAATATTAAAACCTTTCATTTGATGTATTAAGTAGTAGATTATATATAATTAAACTTTAAGAATTGTAAAATAAACATTATTTTTTCTAAAATTTTTATATTTTATAAAAAATAAGTAGTAAATTTTTTTATTTAATACTATTTTCGATAGAATCGCTTAACTTATATCCAGGATAAAAATGAAATGAAAAAAATAAATATAAAAGATATAGAATTAAATATTGATATTATATCACTATTAGAATTAAAAAATGTAAATAATAAAATTATAATAGATATTAATGGTACTAAATACATAAATGAAGAAATTCCTAAGAATAAAGCAATTATATATATAAATGAAAATTATAAAAAAGATGAAAATACTAATGACATTAAGTCAATAGCAAAGGATATCTTTGCTAAGTATAAACCTGTTATTACAGGAACAATATGTAAAATTAAACCTTTAAATAATTGGCAAAAGATAATTGGAATGAATGCTGAAAATATGCTTTATTTTGATCATCAAAGTGATGGAGTAGAAATTTTTGAAGACTCTATTTTAGAAGATTATGGTTGGCATGCTAGTGCATTAGAAATAAATTATAGAGCAATAAGTGATTTTATTGAAGATAATTGTAATGGTACTCTTCTTTGTTATGACAATGAAATTCAATTTAATGGTTTTGCTTTAGTTGATAATATCGAAGAAACAAGAGCACAGGTTAAAAGTTTTATTATTGAAAAAACAAAAGAGAATATTAAAGATGGCATAATCGAATTAGATGATGACGATGTAATTGAAGCATTAGAATTTTTCAAACTAGAGATTAACTAATGGAAGATTTGATAAAAGATTGGGGCTATATAGCTCTTTTTGCATACTCATTTGGTGGAGGTTTTGTTGGTTTAATTGTTGCAGGAGTTCTATCCTTTGCAGGAGATTTAAATATATATATTTCTATTGCAGTTGCTGCAACTTCAAACTTTTTAGGAGATCAGTTTCTGTTTTTTCTTGCTAGAAAAAATAAGTCTTATGCAAAAGATATGATGAAAAACTATGGAAGAAAAATTGCACTTGCTCATATTATGATGAGGAAATATGGTTCATTAGTAGTATTTATTCAAAAATATGTTTATGGTATAAAAACTTTAATTCCACTTGCTATGGGATTAACAAAATACTCATCACTTAAATTTACTATTTTTAATGTATTTGCAACAATTATTTGGGCTGTAATAGTTGGGTATGGTTCTTATACTGCTGGTGAGTATATTTTAAGTGTAGCAGATGATTTTAAATATATAGGAATTGGTATTGTTATTGTTATTGCATTAGTAATTTCGTATGTATTTAAAAGTATAGATAAGAAATAGGATATATTTTATCTTCAAATATTAAATATTTATTGATTATTAGTAATATTTTTAATTATATTGGTTATAATCATTAGATTTATTATTTGGAGAGATTAGTTTTGCATCATTCTTTAGCATATTCTTATAGCAAAGGTCTTTATAGTTATATACTTGATAACACAAATGAAGGTGTTATTATTGTTAATGAAAAGAATAAAATTATAGAGATAAATAAAGCTTGTGAAGATATTACAGGTTACTCCTTTAATGAAGTGATAAATCAAAGTCCTAAAGTTTTCGCTTCTAGTAATGCAAATGAAAATATTTATGCAAATATCTGGAATCAAATTAATAAGTCTGGTTTTTGGATAGGAGAACTTTTAAACAGACATAAAAGTGGAAATATTTACCCCATAATTATAAAAATTTATAAGTTTTATAATGAAGAAACAAAACAACTTAACTATTTTGGAATTTTTACAGATATATCTTCTCAAGATGAAATAAACAATAACTTACTACATCTAGCTTATCATGACCCTTTAACAAACTTGCCAAATAGACTTAAACTAGAAGCTCAATTAGAGTATGTTGTAAATAACTCTAAAAGAAACAATCTTCAATTTGCAATTTTGTTTTTAGACCTAGATGACTTTAAAATAATCAATGATACTTTAGGGCATTCAGCAGGAGATGAAGTATTAATCTCTTTTGCAAATAAATTTAAAAGTATAATAAGAACAAATGATATGGTAGCACGAGTTGGTGGAGATGAGTTTATTGTTGTTTTAAGTGACATTTCTAGCTATTTATTTATTGAAAGAGTGTGTGCTAAAATATTAAAATTAGCAAATCAGCCTTTTCACATTAATAATACAAGTTTCAATATGGGTGTTAGTATAGGTGTTGCTATTTATCCAAATGATGCAGATTCTTTAAAAACACTTATCAACAATGCAGATGCAGCTATGTATCATGCTAAGAGTAAAGGTAAAAATCACTTTGAATTCTTTTCAGATGAGATGACTAAAAAACTTGATACTCAAACAAAGATGGAAAATAGATTATTAAAAGCTATTAAAGATGATGAGTTTATTATTCATTTTCAACCAGAAATTAATTTAAAAACAAATGAGGTTTTTGCACTTGAAGTATTAACAAGATGGAATAAAGACAATAATGAACTTCTAATGCCTGAAGATTTTATTTCAAATTTAGATAATACAAATAATATAATTGAATTTGAAAAACTAATATTAAAAAAAGCATGTTTACAACTTAAACAATGGCATAATAATAAAATATATGAAGGCATCATATCTGTTAATATTAGTGGAAAACATCTAGAACATGGGAATCTTTATAACTCAATTAAACATACTTTAAAAATATCAAATTTAGATGCAAAATATTTAGAGTTAGAGTTTAGTGAATCTGATGTAATGAAGATATCAACTAAAACACTTTTTACTTTAAATAATTTGTCTTTATTAGGTATTGGTTTATCAATTGATAATTTTGGAAAAGGTTTCTCTTCTTTCAACTATTTAAGAGAGTGCTCAATTTCTAAACTTAAGATTGATAAGTCTTATATAGATTCTTTAATACAAGAAGATAGTGATGAAGATATTGTTAAATCAATTATTGATTTAGGAATAAACATGGGATTATCTGTAATAGCTGAGGGTATTGAGGTTCCTATTCAAGATGAGATTATAAAGAAAAATTCTTGTACAAAAGTTCAAGGATATTTTTATGCTAAGCCAATGAATACAATTGAGTTTGAAGATTGGTATAAAAGTTTTAAACAATTAAAATATTAAAGCCTAATTTTAGATATAATACTTTAAAAATTATAAAGGCTTTGCTATTTCTACTAATACAAATTCAACTGAAAAATTCTCAAATTTAAATCTTTCAAAAGATTTTTTATCAAATCTTGACTCTTTAGGCTTTGATAAAATGACTGAAATCCAAGAAAAAGCATTACCTGCACTTTTAGAAAAAAAAGATGTAATTGCTCAAGCAAAGACAGGTTCTGGAAAAACTGTGGCTTTTTCTATTCCAATTGTTCATAAACTGGATGTTAAAAGATTTAGAATTCAATCAATTGTACTTGCACCTACGCGTGAATTAGCTAATCAAATTGCAATAGAAATTAGAAAACTTTCACGTCATATTCATAATGTAAAAGTTTTAACACTTTGTGGAGGAGTTGCTTATAGACCACAAGTATCTTCACTTTTTCATGGAGCACATATTATTGTAGGAACACCAGGAAGAATATTAAAACATATAAATGAAGAGAATATTAATCTAAATGAAGTTGATACTTTAGTTTTAGATGAAGCTGATAAAATGCTTGATATGGGTTTTACAGAAGATATTACTAAGATAATAAATGTTTTACCAAAAAATAGACAATCATTACTTTTTTCAGCAACATACCAAGAAAATATTGATACTTTAGCTTCTTTTGTTACTACAAATCCAATAAATGTTAAAAATGAAAATGAAGAAAAAACAGTAATTGAACAAAAGCTTTATGAAGTTGAAAGTAGTTCTAAAACATCTTTAATTCCAGCATTAATCTCTTCAAATAAAGCAAAATCAGTTTTAATTTTTTGTAACACAAAAATTCAATGTGATGAGTTAAGTAATAATCTTTATGATTTAGGACTTGATGTTTTAACTCTTCATTCTGATTTGGAGCAAAAACAAAGAGATGAAACTATTATCTTTTTCTCAAATAAATCTTATCCAATTTTAATAGCAACAGATGTAGCTTCAAGAGGTTTACATATTGATGATATTGATTTAGTAATTAATTATGATATTGCAAGAGATTTAGAAACACATACACATAGAATTGGAAGAACTGCAAGAGCAGGAAAGGGTGGTTTAGCAATCTCTTTATATAATAACTATGAAGATGAAGATAAAATCGAAGATATTAAAAAATCTTTTGATGATGTGAAGTTTGAAAGAGCTGAATATATTAGTGATGATCTAGAGTATAAAATTGATAGTGATTATAGAACACTATTTATAAATGGTGGAAAAAAACAAAAAGTTCGTGCTGGAGATATTTTAGGAGCATTAACTGCAGGTGTTGGACTTGCTAAAGATGATATAGGAAAAATAAACTCTTTAGATTTTTGCTCTTATGTAGCTGTTAAAAAAGAAGTAGTAAAAAAAGCATTAGATGGTTTAAGTAATGGAAGAATAAAAGGTAAGTATTTTAAAATTTACGAAAAATAAATAGATTAAAAGCTAACTAATTTACTTTATGTTAGAATCTTCAAAATTTGAAAAAAAGGTATAAAATGAAATCAGCATCTGCTAGACATTTATTAGTTGAAAGTGAAGAATTCTGTAATGAATTAAAAGAAAAAATTGCGAATGGAGAAAAGTTTGAAGATCTTGCAAAAGAACATTCAAAATGTCCATCAGGTCAAGATGGCGGAAATTTAGGTAACTTTATGCAAGGACAAATGGTTCCTGAATTTGATGCAGTAGTATTCAATGAAGCTATTAATGTAGTTCATGGCCCTGTTAAAACTCAATTTGGTTACCACTTATTAGAAACTACTTCTAGAAACGACTAATTAGAAAACTTAATACTTCTTTTATTTAATTTTATTATAATAAATAAAAAGGAGTATTATGAAACTATTACTATTAATCTCATTCCTAACATTTAATTTATTCGCAGGCTCAATAAACTTTGAAAAAGATTTATCTACTGCTAAACAAAAAGCAATTGACTTAAATAAAAAACTTATGATTATGTACTCAACGCCTACTTGTCCTGAGTGTAATTATATGAAAAAAAAAGTATTAAAAGATAAAGAAATTGTATCTTTTGTAAATGAAAACTTTGTATCTGTTATTATGGATATTAAAGAAGATGAAAAAATATTACCATATAAGTTTATAGGTATTCCTACATTTTATTTTGCAGATGCTTCAAATATGAAACTGCTTTCAAAAAAAATTGGTGGAACTAGAGAGAAACAATTTTTAGAAATAATAAAAAATGTGAAGTAGGGAATTGATATGAAATATTTATTAATTTTAACACTTACACTTTTTTTCTCTTCTTCTTTATTCTCTTTCGAACAAGCAGATTTGGATAAATTTCTAAAAACAAATGATTGTCAAGAGTGTGATTTAAGCAATGCAGATTTAAGTAATAAAGACTTTACAAACGCAAATTTAAGTGGAAGTAATCTAAGTAATGCAAACTTATCAAATAGTATTTTTGTAAAGTCAAATATGTGGGGAGTAGACCTTACTGGTGCAAACTTAATTAATACTAATCTAAGGGCTTCAAATTTAACAGGTGCTGATATTATTGATATTGATAAATGTGATAATACAACATTTAAAGGAGTTACATTTTCAAATGCAACTTTTGAAAATGTATCATGTACAAATCTATCTATTTGGTCTGCAAGATTTTTAGAAACTACTTTTGAAAATACTGATTTTACAAATGCAGGTGGAGCATATGCAAGTTTTAGAGATGTTGATTTAAGTGATTTAAATATAAAAGGTGCAATTTTTTGGAATACAAAGTTCACAGATACAATTGTGAAAAAAGAAGATTGTACTCATTTAAAAAATGAAGAAGCTATATTAAAAAATGTAGAGTGTAAGTAGATAAAAATACTAGAAGAAAAAACTTAGGATATAAGTTCTTCTTCTCCTTCTTTGGGAACATCTTCCTCCCATAAAATTGATACACCATACTCTTTATCAGGTATTACATATTTAAAATACTCACCTGTACCTTTTCTTCCATGTAATCTTATTGTTGTTTGTCCATCTTGAAGTAATTTTTTCATCTCATATTGACTAAAACTTCTTTTATTCCATTTTAAAAAAGCATTTGAATATACTCTAAATGTACAAGTTGATTCAGCTGTAAATACAAAAGCTTCACTCTCATCATACTGTTTATGAGCATTTTCACAAGTATATAATTTTATTTTTTTGCCTTGTGTTTCAAATTTTCTAGCTATTACACTACCATCACAGTATGGACATTTTCCTAAAATCATAATAATACTCCTTTGTTTTATTTAGAGTATTTTAACAATTTTTTTTTAACTTTTTAAAAAATATTTCAAAATGAAAGAAAATGATATTAAAATGTATTAATTATCTTTTATAGATACTTGTTTATTTTCTCTTCAAGTGCTGCTTTACTTGTTGCACCAATTAATTGATCAACAATCTTTCCATCTTTATAGAAAAGTATAGTTGGTACTGATCTAACTTGATTTTCCATAGTTAGTTCTTGTTGCTCTTCTGTATTAACTTTACAAATCTTTGCTTTTCCTTCGTATTCTTCAGCTAATTGATCAATTACTGGTGAAATCATTCTACAAGGTCCACACCAAGGTGCCCAAAAGTCTACTAATGCTACTCCTGATTGAGTATTCTCTTTATAATTTTCTTGCGTTAATTCTATATATTTCATCTTATTCCTTAAAAAATGTCCCATTTTTGAAGGGACCTATTATATATTTGACTTCTTTTAACAGTGGAAGTAAAATCCACTTAAAGAAGCAAACTCTAAAAGAGCTACGAGTAGCTCTTATCCTATGTATTCAATTATATCAATAGCAGCTGTTGCCCCATCGGCTGCTGCACATACTACTTGTTTTGCTGCATCGATTCTAATATCACCTGCAGCATAAAGTCCTTTTATATTTGTTCTCATTTTTAAATCTACGATTACTTCACCTTGCTCATTTGTTTCACAAAGGAAAGTTCCATCATCTTGTTTAAGTGGTTCATTTAATACATCACGTCCAACAAATACAAAGACTCCAGGTACTTTTAAATCTATAATAGTTCCATCAATTTTTGATTTTACTTTAAGACCTGTTACACCCATAGCATCACCATACACTTCTTGAACATCTACATTTGATACTTCTTCTATATTTTCTCTTGCTTTCATATGCTCAATTGTACTTGGAGCTGCTCTATATGTATCACGTCTGTGAACTAGATATACCTTTGAACAAATTTTTGAAAGATATACTGCTTCTTCAATTGCAGAATCTCCTCCACCCATTACAACAACTTCTTTGTTTTTATAAAAGAATCCATCACAAGTTGCACAAGTTGAAATACCACGTCCGAAGAATTCATCTTCGCCTTTAAATCCAGCTCTTCTTGGACGTGACCCTGTTGCTAAAAGTATAGATTTAGCTTCGATTATTTTTCCATCAGCAGTTTGTACACTAAAAATATCATTGTTCTTTGTTACTTTGTTTACTTGGTTCATTTCATGTTTAAGTCCAAACTTCATTGCTTGTTCTGGCCAATTTTCCATAAGTTCCATACCTGTCATAATCTTACCTTGTCCTGGATAGTTTTCTATCTCAGAACTTCCCGTAATTTGACCACCTGGCATACCCATTTCAAACATAGTTACATTGTTTAAACCACCTCTAGTTGCATATAAACCTGCAGTTAAACCTGCTGGTCCACCACCAATAATCGCTAAATCTAACATGTCATTTCCTATTTTATAAGTTGTCTTCGTTTTTTTCTAAGTATTGAGCAACACCTTCAGTAGTAGCTTTCATACCTTCATCACCTTTTGCCCAACCTGCAGGACAAACTTCACCATTTTCATTTGTAAAAATCATAGTATCTACCATTCTTACCATTTCATCTACATTTCTTCCTAGTGGTAAGTCATTTATTACTGCATGTCTTACTGTTCCATCAGAATCAATTAAAAATGAACCTCTAAGTGCAACTTCTTCATTTAGTAGTACATCAAAATCTCTAGCTATTTGTTTTGTAAGGTCTGCAACTAATGGGAACTTAACTCTTCCAATTCCACCTTGTTCTACTGGAGTTTCTCTCCATGCAAAGTGTGAGAATTGTGAATCAACAGATACACCTATTACATTTACACCTCTTGAAGTAAATTCATCTGCTCTTTTTGAAAAAGCGATAATTTCTGAGGGACATACAAATGTAAAATCTAATGGATAAAAAAATACTACTGCACCTTTTTCACCAATATTTTCATATAAATTAAAATCTTCTACGATTTGACCGTCTGCAGTTACAGCTGTTGCTGTGAAATCTGGAGCTTTATTTGTTACTAACATTTTATTTCCTTTGATAATTTTTATCTTTTTGTTAAGGGAATTATAATAGAAGTCATCTTAAAGAACACTTAATATTTATTATCTAAGGATAATTTTTTTCCTTTGTGAATTGAAAAAGTTTTCTTTTGAATATTTTATGATGATTTTTTTGATTATATATAAATAAAAAAGTATCGTTTGAAGAGGGTGAAGATAATGTTGTGGTTTTTATATGTGTTAAAAGTAAAAGATTATTGATATAATCTTTTACTTATTTCTTTTTCCATCAAAACTATATTTACCAGCACCTATAAAAAAGATTACAATTGATAGTATTAAATATAATAAAGGTAATTCAATAACTGGAGCACCATTTTTTGTTAGTAAGAAAAGCTTTTCCCAAAATACTAAATAAATAGCAAATACCATTGTTATACACATTCCTAAGGCTGCAAGTCTAGTAAAAAGTCCTAGTATTATTAAAACTGGTAAAAGAACTTCACCAATATAAACTCCATATGCTAAAAATTCAGGAAGTCCTGATTTTACTAATCCTGCTGCAATTTTATCTACTCCATGCACTAATTTTGTATAGCCATGAAATAACATTAATACTGAGATTGAGACTCTTAATATCAATTTACCAATATCTTCATTTAATAATGAACTTAATTTTTCTTCTACTATTTTATACACAATAAGCCTTTTTTATTGGAAGTATATAAAATTAAAGTAAAGAGTTTGTTAATTAATAAACAATATAGGCTTGTTAGGGTGCAAGCCTTGTAATAGTCCAGCTTCCTTGTTCGTCTTTTTCATATAGAAATCTATCATGAAGTCTATCTTGTCCACCTTGCCAAAATTCAATTCTTACAGGTTTAATTATATAACCACCCCAAAAGTCAGGAAAAGGAACTTCTCCTTTTACGAACTTTCTTTTTATTTCATCAAACTTTTGTTCTAATAAACTTCTTGAAGTGATAATACTACTTTGATGTGAAACCCAAGCTCCAATTTGACTACCTTTAGGACGTGAAAGGAAGTATTTTAAAGAATCTGCAGTTGAAATTTTTTCAATTGATCCTTCAATTTTTATTTGTCGCTCCATTGGAATCCAAGAAAATAAAGATGAAGCTTTTGGGTTTTCTTCTATTTGTCTTGCTTTCTTACTTTTATAATTTGTAAAAAATACAAATCCTTTTTCATCAAAAGTTTTAAGTAATACTGCTCTAACACTTGGCATCATATCTTTTCCAACTGTGGCTAACATCATTGCATTTGGTTCAGGCATTTGTTCATTTATTGCATCTTGAAACCATGTTTCAAACTGTTTAACTGGATCTTTATCTAAATCCGGAATATCTAAACCTTTAGTAGTATATTTACCTCTAATCTCACTTAAATCCAAAGTCTATCCTTTTTTATTAATAATGAATTTTATCAAAATTATACTCATTTTAATCATTGAAAAATGTCGAATAGTATATCTTTTAACTCTTTTTTCATCTCTTCATTTAAAACTTTTTTATTTGAATAGATATAAAAAGGAACTGTATTTAACATAGATTGTTTAAGTCTTTTTCTTAATGTTGAAATCTCATCAATATTTATAAGCTCTCCCCCATCATAAAATGAAAACTCTTTTTCAATCCCTAAATTAAAAGAAACTATTTGATATGTAAAGAAAACTTTTTCATCTATATCTTCCCATTTTTTTATAAACTTATTTAAATTATCTTCTAACTGTTTTGAGTTGTTTTTTGATATATATCCAAAACTTTCTCTAAATTTATATCTTTCAACTGTAGTAAAACCTAATACTTTATAAAACTCATTTAAATTTTTCCATGGACTTCTAAACTTTCTTTTTCCAAATAATACTTCTTCAAAAGAGTATAGATATTTTATATCTTCAGAGTTTAATTCATCTTTTTCTTTTATTAAAAAGTACTCATTTTTAAATAGTGAGATTAACCAGTTTTCATCAAGCATAGAAATAGTATCTAGTTTTTTTTCTGTATCTTTATTATCAAAGTTCCAAAGCATAGATATATTATCAGAAGTCTTCTCACCCATTTTAGGGTTTTGAAAATATTTAATAGCTAAGTACTGTACAACATTTTCTAAAAGTGTATCGGTTTTTGCAATACCATGATTAAAGATAACTTTTTTGTAAAGATTAAATCTCATTTCTAACATATGTTCAATATCTATTAGTGACATATCAAAGAAAGAAAGATAAAATTTATCATTTTGTTTAACTAAAACTGTTTGCTTTGTAATTCTAATATGGTCATTTGGACCAGTAATATATCCACTTGCAAGCATATCTCTATTTACATAATCTAATCTATCTGCATCTACTGTACTATCTATAAATTTATGTAAAACAGAAAAGTCAAAATTATAAATTGTTTTTTCTTCTAAGATATATATACAAAGTTTTTCTATTAGCTTTATATATTTTTTATCAATAGATTTTTTTAATAAGTCATTTAATTCATACTTAAATAGTAAACTTAAAAGTTCTTTTCCAATAGCTTCATGTAGTACTTCAACACCATTATTTGTTGTTTTTTCATACATTGTTTTAAATTCAATCTCTTTTTCTACTAAAACTTCTTCATTATCTTCTTTTTCTTTTATTTTTAAATATATTTTCTTTAGTGCATTTTCAACCTGATGAGAAAAAGGAAGATGTCCAACATCATGTAAAAGTCCAACTATTCTAATAGTTTGTAAAATTACTGTATATGCTGTTCTATGAGATTTTGATTTTGTTGGTATTGTAAATTGATATAAAGCTTTATTATCAAAATAGTCCATTTGTCCTAAATCAATATCTAGTTTTTCTATTTTGATTATCTCTTTTATTGCATATTTTAAAGCAGATAAAAAATCATTTTTTGTATTTTTATCTGCATTTAAAAGAGAGTTTTTAAACATAAATGAAGCTAAATGCATAGTTCCTAAAGAGTGTATAAATCTCTTAGTTGTTATTGATGGATATGAAAAATAAGCCAATGCATTTTGCGTTATAAACTGTAATCTATTTACGATTTTTGTTTGAAGTATCTTATCTTCAAGCTTTGTATACTCTATATGGTTATATATCGTATCGTTAATTAATCTATTTTGTATTGTATATCCTTAATTTACTGCTTTTTATTTTCAAAAATACGTTCTGTAAATTGAGCAAACTTACCACGTACTGCTTTATCTAATTCTATTGCAAACATCTTTAATTCTGGATGAGTTTCATTCGTTTGTTTTAAAAGAGTTGTAAGACCATTATTATATTTGATTAGATATAAATTATCAATTTGTCTATTTGATCCAATTACTATTGCCATACAAGATTCATCTAAACGTGAAAGAATAAGCTGAGTTGTTTTTTCACTAGAGTTTTGCCATTCATCCATTATTACAATTGCACTTGATATTGTTCTTCCTCTGGCTTCTCCTGGCCATAAAGTCTCAATACAGTATTTATTTTGCAAGTCTGAAATTTTTGTTTCAATTGATTCTGGATTATCTTTACTTTCACTTTTTTTTAGTTGTTTTTTTGCAATAAACTCTAAAGTATCTTGTATTGCCATATTGTAAATTCTAAATTTTTCATCATTTCCTGATAAGTAACCAATATCTTCACCTTTATCAAGTGACTCAATTGAGTTTCTTACATAAATAATCTTGTCATAAAATCCTAAATCAATTAATCTCATTGCACTTACAACTGACATAAGTGTTTTTCCACTTCCTGCTTTTGCATCAATAACAAGTAGTTCAAACATATTTGAAATAATAGCTTTTGTAAATAGTTTTTGTTTTAAATTTACTGGTTTAATACTTAATGCTTTAAAATCTGTTTCTTTTAAAGTATCAATTCTATCATTGTAAATAATTGCATGTTCACTATTTCCATCTTGACTTTGAAAAATATAGGAGAAGTTTTCTTTTTCATAATCCACATCAATATCTTTTATATTTTTTTTATCAAGTGAATTAAAAATTGACGAGTCTAATTCAACTTTTTTTAAAAAAGCAAATTTTGGTACAGTTGACTTGTCATCGTGTAATGTCTCAGTTTTTATGCCTTCAAATAATGCAAAGGTTCTAGCATAAACATCAAGTGATAAAAAGATAGTTTGAGCGCCTTTATAATAATCTCTTGCAACACAAGCAGTTTCAATAATTCTTTTATCATTACTCTCAGATAAATGAAGCTGTTCTATTTGTGAATCATACTTATCTTTTGAGATAATATCTAGGTTTATCTCTTCATTATAAAGTTTTACAACTTTAAAGCCTAATTTATAATCTACTTCTTTTGTTTTCATCAAAGCTAAAAGCCTTGCAAATTCTCTTGCGTAATATCCTAATTCATTTGAAAGTTTTTTCTTGTCCTCTAACTCAAGTAAAACAGTCTCAGGTACTACAATATGGTTAGTTTTATTTTGTGAAATTTTATAGAGATTTTGTAAGTTTTGTAAGATGATATTTGTATCTAGTACGTATATTTTATCTTTCATAAAAAATTGTAACAAAAAAGCAGTTACAAATTAGTAACATGTTATTTAATAATTATACAATTGTAGATATACTTGCACAAACAAAAATATAGGAAGAAAATGAAAGATTATTTATACATTATACTAGGTGCAGTTTTTCTTGCAATTGGAGTTGTTTCTTTTTTATTACCTAATAACATTATTACAGGTGGAACAGCAGGTCTTTCACTACTTTTACATCATATAAGTCCTTTTACAATTGGTTCTTTAATGATTATGATAAATCTTCCTTTATTGATATTAGGTATAAAATATTTTGGTAAAAAATATGCAATAAAAACAATACTTACGATTATTCTAATTTCAGTATTTATTGATATTTGTAATGAGTTTATAAACTTAAGTGCTGCAACGGATGAAACGATTTTAGCAGCAATTTTTGGTGGAATTTGTATAGGTCTTGGTTTAGGTTTTGTAATAAAAGGAAAATCTTCAGCAGGTGGAAGTACAATAATAGCTTCAATTGTTGCTTCAAAAACTCACTATAAAGCTTCTGAAGTTATTTTGCTTATTGATGCTTCAATTATTGCTTTATCAATTTATGTTTTTAATGACTTAGAAAAAGCCTTATGGAGTATTTTAAGTATATATGTAAGTTCTAGGATTATTGATGTTATTTTAACAGGGCGTCCATCTAAAAAAGTTGTACATATTGTTACAAATGAAGTTGAAATTGTATCTGCTCAAATTATTAAAAGATTAGGAGAAGAGGGTACTATTTTAAATGGTTCTGGTTTACATAAAGAACAGAATAAAACAATGATTTTAATAGTAGTTGAAATTTCAAAGATACAAATATTAAAAGATATTATAAAAGAGTATGATCCAGAATCTTTCTTAGTTATTACAGAAGCTTCTGAGTTATTAGGGCGAGGGAATTAAACGTAAGGATAATTCCTTACGTTTTCTTATATTACTTAGATAGTTTTACTAATTGATTAATCATTCCAACAGCTGCTTCTTCATTTAACTGTTTTTCATAAGTAGTTAAAATTTCTCTAGCTAAGATATTAGCCCCTAAATGTTGAAACTGTATTCTCATTGCTTGAAGACCTTTAGCTCCACCACCACCACTGTGTGTTGCAAGTCCTACAATTTTATCATTAAACGCATCTCTCCAATCTTTTGTAGCTCTTGAAGTCCAAGCCATTGCATTATTTAAAACAGGTGGCATAACACCATTGTATTCAGGTGCTACAATGATAAATGCTTTTAAGTCTAATATTTTTGTTGCTAAGTCTAATACTGTTTCAGGTATTCCATTCTCTTCTTCTTCGATTGTACTGTATAATGGTAATCTTAAATCTACTAAATTAATTAATTCTACTTCACAGTTTTGCTCAACTGCTAGTTCTTGAAGTTTTAATCCTAGTTTTTGATTGTTATTTGAACTTGCTACTAATATTCCAATTTTTGACATAAATTTATTCCTTAATATAATATATAATTTTGTAATTATATCTAAGCAATACTTGAGTTACTAGCTAATAAATAACAATAAAAAAGAAATTTTGAAAATGTTTGATTTGATAGTAAATTTAAGATTAACAACACAGTGGTGCGAATGGTCGGAATCGAACCGACACTCCGAAACCGGAATTGGATTTTAAGTCCAACGCGTCTACCTATTCCGCC
>MDTG01429137.1_pt1 | contig 32641 bp, 27 predicted proteins | sample 811421 | NCBI WGS metagenome assembly MDTG01 (sample SAMN05326645, study PRJNA326480) | marine metagenome | isolation source: seawater | place: Pacific Ocean: South East | collected 2011
CAGTTTGGTTCACGCTTACTGACATTAAACATTAAAATGCTTAAAAATCACGACCTTGAACTTGGAAACTGGGATTGCTTGGTGCCCAGGAGAAGACTCGAACTTCCACGACCATGATGGCCACTGGCACCTGAAGCCAGCGCGTCTACCAATTCCGCCACCTGGGCTAGCGTTGAAAATGCGGTGCTTTAATGGTGAATGCACCGTTGCCGCAACAGTGCCCAAAAATACGGATAAACCCCTAGCTGTCAATCCCTTTGCCGCCAGCTTACCTCTGCAAACCCAGAGCTGGGTAGATTGCTACCGCTTGTTTTGAGACGATTTAGCCTCTTTTCTTGGCTTTGCGTTCCTGATAAGACAAATATATCATCGGCAATGGCTAATGTCAGGGCGCGGCATCATTAGGAGTTAAATGAGTTTGGATCTTTCACAAAAAACAATAGCGGTTATTGGCGGAACGGGTTTTGTTGGTCGGGCAATTGTCGAAAAGCTAGCAGTAACAGGTGCACGTATTTTAGTTCTGGCGCGTAATACAGAACGTGCTAAGAGCCTAAAAGTTTTTGGCGCGGTTGGCCAAATTAGCGCGGTCGCTGGTAACGCGTTAAATGATGACGATTTGGCCGCGATTATAAAACCTGCCGATATTGTGGTGAATCTTATTGGTATTTTAGCTCCGTCTGGACTCCAGAAGTTTGAGACATTACAAGCGCAATTACCCGGCAGGATTGGGAAGATGGCAGCCATAAATGGGGTAGAGACTATTGTTCACATCTCTGCAATTGGCGCCTCATTGAAATCGCCTAGCTTATATGCTCGAACCAAGGCGGAGGGAGAGCTCGCCCTACTACGCCAATTCCCATCTGCGGTTGTGCTTCGTCCATCGGTCATTTTCGGGCCGGGTGACGGGCTATTTACTCGCTTTGGTCAGATGGCTATGCTTGCTCCTGTTTTACCGCTTGTGGGTGGTGGACACAATCTAATGCAGCCTGTTTATGTTGGCGATGTAGCTGATAGCGTTGTTGCCTCGTTAACCAACAAGGCAACGCATGGCCAGATTTATCAACTTGGTGGCCCGCATATTTACAGTTTCGCGGACCTGATGCGATTTATTTTAAAGACTACTGAACGGAGACGAATGCTAGTTTCTGTGCCATTTGCAGTGATGGCTATCCCAGCCTTTTTTGCGGGCTTACTGCCTAACCCGCCGATAACTCGTGACCAGCTAAAGCTTTTAAAGACAGATAATATCTGTGTCAAATCTGCCCCGGGTCTTGCTGAATTGGGCATTACGCCAACCGCTATTGAGTCAATTGTACCAGAATATTTGGCCGCTTTTCGGCCAGGCGGAAGATTTATATATCGCTAAATCAAGGGTTAAATGCCTCCAGTAACGATAAGGCTAATGAGAGCTATGCCTAGTATAATCCGGTAGAAAACAAATATACGGAAATTGGCTTGCGCCAGCCACCCCATCATCCACCAAATAGCTAACAACGCAAAGATAAAAGATAGGCTTGCAACAATGACAATTGCAACCACGTCAACAGATGTATCTCCTTTGTAGATGGAGATGCCTTTTAATAAGCCTGCGCCAGCAATAACGGGCAGGGATAATAGCAAGGAAAATCGTGCTGCTGATAATCTGTCATAGCCAAGTTGGCGCGCCATGGTCATGGTAACCCCACTACGGGATGCTCCGGGGATCAGCGCAAATATTTGGGCAAGGCCGATATAGACAGCATGTTTAAAGGGCATTTTTTGCCAGTCTGGCTCTTTGCCATCATTTGCTATCAAATCATAGATAATATCGCATTTGTCCGCTTGCCAGAGCCAGACGGCGAAGACAAGATTGGCAATGGCCACTATTAGTGCCGCGCGAAGAAACTCTGGTCCGGCCATTTCTAGCGCAAAACCTGCAATGATAATTGGCAAACTCGCGACTACCAGCAAAGCTATGAGGCGACGATGCGGGGCTGCGCTAGATACGGGTCTGGTTAAGGATGATAGCATATTGAAAATATCCCGGCGTACATAAACCACTACCGCCGCAAGCGTCCCAAGGTGGGCAGCAACATCTATGGTTTGTCCCTGATCATCAAAATTAGTCAGGTGCGGTAGCAAAACCAGATGCCCAGAAGACGAAACAGGCAGGAATTCTGTAATTCCCTGAACAACTGCTATAAGAAATAAGGCTGTCAAATCAAGCATGGCGTCAGCCTATTCTGGCTCGCTTTGGAAAACAAGCCCATAAATATAGTTCCTATGTGGTACTATATTTGCACCTTTGACTAGAATTTTACGTATCAAAAGTGAGTTAACTTGCGTTTTATGCGTAAATGGGTAATAATGGTTGACCTTTAATGGACAGGTGCCCCTAAAAAGCCTATAAAATAATAGAATATTGAGGAGCCAGCCTATGACAGAGAAGATGCTAAAATTTATCTCGCAGGGAAAAGCGATGCCTGATAAGCGTCGGGCCACTGACCGGGTAGCGGATTTTGACGAAATTTATGCAGATTTCAATTTGGAGGAGGCTGAAGAGCAAGCTAGCCGCTGTTCACAATGTGGCGTACCTTTTTGTCAGGTGAACTGCCCCCTTCACAACAATATTCCCGACTGGCTTATGCTGACAGCAGAAAATCGCTTGCAAGAGGCATATGAGCTGTCCTCTGCAACCAACACTTTTCCAGAAATCTGCGGCCGTATTTGCCCGCAAGACAGGTTGTGCGAAGGAAATTGCGTTATCGAAAAAGGCTTTGAGTCAGTTACTATTGGAGCAGTTGAGAAATATGTTACCGAAACAGCATTTGATGAAGGTTGGGTAAAGCCGATTAAGGTTGACTATGAGCGGGAGCAATCAGTCGGCATTATTGGTGCTGGGCCTGCGGGCCTTGCCGCTGCTGACCTGCTTCGTCGCAAGGGATATAATGTAACTGTTTATGACCGCTATGACCGTGTCGGTGGCTTGATGGTCTACGGTATTCCCGGCTTTAAGCTCGAAAAAGATATCGTTGAGCGCCGCGCAGAATTGCTAAAAAAGGGTGGTGTTAAGTTTAAGCTTAATTGCGAGATTGGGCGCGATATTACCTTTGATGAGCTTCGTGAGTTTCATAATGCCGTTCTAATTGCAACAGGTGTCTATAAAGCGCGCGATATTAAAGTGCCGGGTATTGGCCTTCAAGGTGTGGTGCCGGCTTTGGATTATCTGACGGCTTCAAATCGCAAATCATTGGGAGATGATGTTGCTGAATTTGATAGCGGTACGTTGAACGCCACGGGCAAGAATGTGGTAGTAATTGGCGGCGGTGACACCGCAATGGATTGTGTGCGTACTGCTATTCGCCAAGAGGCAAAGTCTGTTACATGCCTCTATCGCCGTGATCGTGCAAATATGCCAGGTAGTCAGCGTGAGGTTGAGAATGCTGAAGAAGAGGGCGTGAATTTCCAGTGGCTATCTGCCCCGTATGCTTTGCTCGGCAATGAGATGGTTAGTGGTGTTCGTGCGCGGCGCATTCACCTAGGCCAGCCAGATGAAACCGGGCGTCAGGTGCCACAAATTATTGACGGTTCCGACTTTGATATAGACGCCGACCTGGTGATTAAGGCGCTTGGCTTTGACCCGGAAGACCTACCAAGCTTGTTTGAGCAGAAAAACCTTGGTGTTAGCCGCTGGGGCACTGTACAAATCGATTGGAAGACGATGATGACACAAATCCCGGGTGTTTTTGCCGCAGGCGATATTGTGCGCGGCGCCTCACTCGTTGTATGGGGCATCCGTGATGGCCGGGATGCCGCAGAACAAATAGATGCCTACATTGACGCGGAAGCTCGCCAGGAAACGCGCAAAGTTGGCTAATAAAATAGCGAACAAAATTAGCCATTCTAATGCTCTATAAATCAGGCATTATTGCGCAGCAAAGCTGATAAAATTTACGACCAAAAAGGTTTGATAACATGACTAGCAACAAGAAATTTGATCCAATAGCTTATGTAAAGTCACGCGAAAAGGCTGAGGCGCGGCTTATAGAGGCTGGCGTGTACAGCCCGGAGATGGAGCATGATGCGTGTGGGGTAGGGTTTGTTGCCTCTATTGATGGCTCGCCGCGTCGCTCGGTTGTAGATGCTGCAATCGAAGCGTTGCAATCGATCTGGCACCGCGGCGCCGTTGACGCCGATGGTATGACAGGCGATGGGGCAGGCATCCATTTATCTATCCCGCGTGATTTCTTTATCAAACACATCGCCCGCACAGGCCATAGTGATGATGGGGGGAGGCTAGCTGTTGGCATGGTTTTTTTGCCGCGTAATGATATTGGTGCGCAAGAGCAATGCCGCTGTATTGTTGAACAAGAGGTATTGCGCCTAGGACATTTTGTTTATGGCTGGCGTCAAGTGCCGGTAGATACACGCGCCCTTGGTGACAAAGCATTAGCTACGCGCCCAGAGATAGAACAAATTATGTTTTCCATGCCAGCTTCTCTGGATGAGGTGGAAGCAGAACGACAGCTTTATAAAATTCGCAGGCGTATTGAAAAAGCGGTTCTAGCTGAGCTGATCACCGATTTTTATCTCTGCTCTCTATCCACCCGTTCAATCATCTATAAGGGTATGTTTTTGGCAGAACAGGTAACTGCTTTTTACCCAGACTTGTTAGATCAGCAATTTGTATCAAACTTTGCCGTCTATCATCAGCGTTATTCAACCAACACTTTTCCAACGTGGAAGCTGGCGCAACCTTTCCGCATTCTTGCCCATAATGGCGAGATTAACACCCTGCGCGGTAATAGCAATTGGATGTCCTGTCATGAAGATAGGATGGAACATGAAGTGTTTGCTGATAGCATCAATGATATCAAGCCAGTTATCGAAAAGGGTGCGTCTGATTCTGCGGCGTTGGATTCTGTGTTTGAGCTTTTATTGCAAGGCGGGCGTAGCCTGCCAATGGTAAAAACCATGATGATCCCAGAGGCAATGGACGTAAGCGGCGATAGCAAGCTTGCCAAGCTTTACGCCTACTGTAATTCGGTGATGGAGCCATGGGATGGTCCCGCTGCAATTGCTGCATATTTTGGTGATTGGTTAATTGGCGGGACAGACCGGAATGGTCTGCGGCCAATGCGTTATACCCAAACAACAGATGGATTGCTGATAGCTGGTTCTGAGACTGGCATGGTGCACGTTGATGAAACCAAAATTGCCGAATGTGGCCGCTTGGGGCCGGGAGAGATGATCGCGGTCAATCTCAGAGAAGGCCGTGTAATTCATGATACTGAGCTGAAAACAGCGCTTGCGGATCAACAGGATTGGGCAGGTTGGACTACCCGCGCTAAGTCTATCAATGCGCTGTTGGCTAATGCGCGAACTAAGCAAGACGATCGTCCAGATGATGAAGTGCGCCGCCGCCGCCAGCTGATGTCTGGCTGGTCGATGGAGGATATGGAGCTCATCCTAGCGCCGATGGCAAGCACTGGCAAAGAAGCTGTTGGCTCTATGGGTGATGATGCGCCTCTTGCTGTACTGTCTGGTAAATATCGCGGTATGCATCATTTCTTTAGGCAGAATTTCTCGCAGGTAACCAATCCGCCTATTGATAGTCTGCGTGAACGCCATGTGATGACACTGCGGACACGTCTGGGCAATCTTGGTAACATACTGGATGAAAGCCCGGAGCAATGCGATCATCTTGTTCTAGATAGCCCTGTTGTTACTAACGCTGAATGGCACGCGATTAAAGACCATCTTGGAGATAATGCGGTAGAGATTGACTGTACCTTTGGCATTGATGATGGGCCAGAGGGGATGAAAGCTGCCCTTGATCGTATACGGAGCAAAGCTGAACAGGCTGTGCGCGAGGGCTGTGAACATGTGATGCTAAGTGATAGGGCTAGTGCTAATGACCGCGTGCCATTGCCAATGGTTCTGGCTGCAGGAGCGGTGCATTCGCATCTGGTCCGCCAACAATTGCGTACCTTTACATCTGTTAATGTCTCTTCTGGTGAGTGCTTAGATGTGCATCATTTTGCTGTTCTGATTGGCGTAGGTGCGACCACTGTAAACGCCTATGCCGCAGAGTGGACGATTGTTGAACGCCAACAAAAAGGCTTGCTTGAAAAGTTAAGTCTGTCTAAAGCCGTGGCTAATTATCGCAAAGCTATTGAAGATGGTCTTTTGAAAATCATGTCGAAGATGGGCATTTCTGTTATTGCATCATATCGCGGCGGTTATAATTTTGAAGCATTGGGTCTTTCTCGCTCGCTAGTAGCAGAGTTTTTCCCGCCTATGTCTTCGCGTATTTCTGGTATTGGCCTGAACGGGATTCAGGCGCGGTTGGTGGCGTTACACAAGCAAGCTTATGATGCCAATCTCAGTTATCTTCCGGTTGGTGGATTTTTCCGCTTCCGTAAGTCAGGCGAGCGGCATGCGTTTGATGGCCAAATTATTCATGCCATGCAACACGCTTGTGATAAAGGCTCTTATCAAAGTTGGAAAAAATATACAGCGATGGTGGCTCGCCAAGGTCCAGTTAGTTTGCGTGATCTGATGGATTTTGAACGTAAATATGAGTCTATTTCTGTAGAGACAGTTGAGAGTATTACTGATATCCGCAAAAGGCTGGTATCACCGGGTATCTCGTTAGGGGCGTTAAGTCCAGAAGCGCATGAAACCCTATCTATTGCGATGAACCGTATCGGCGCAAAATCAGATTCAGGTGAAGGTGGGGAGGACCCTTCACGCTTTAAGCTACGTGAAAATGGCGACAATCCGTCGAGTGCGATTAAGCAGGTAGCCTCTGGCCGTTTTGGCGTCACAGCGGAATATCTGAACAATTGTGAAGAGTTGGAAATTAAGGTGGCGCAAGGCGCAAAGCCCGGCGAAGGTGGCCAGCTACCTGGTATCAAAGTAAATAGCCTGATTGCTAAGTTGCGCCATTCGACGCCGGGCGTTACCTTGATTTCGCCGCCGCCACATCATGACATTTATTCTATCGAAGACTTAGCTCAGCTTATTTATGATTTGAAGCAGATTAACCCAACGGCGCGGGTATGCGTAAAGCTCGTGGCTTCCACCGGTATAGGAACAATTGCCGCTGGTGTGGCCAAAGCTAAAGCAGATACGATTTTAATATCGGGACATGGTGGCGGCACCGGTGCTAGTCCACAATCTTCTATTAAGCACGCTGGTATGCCGTGGGAGATGGGTTTGTCTGAAGTACATCAGGTGCTGTCGATGAACGGTCTGCGTGATAACGTTGTATTGCGCACAGATGGGGGTTTGAAAACAGGCCGTGATATCGTTATGGCAGCAATGCTAGGTGCTGATGAATATGGAATCGGCACCTCTGCATTGGTCGCGATGGGTTGCATCATGGTACGACAATGTCATTCAAATACTTGTCCGGTAGGGGTCTGTACGCAGCGCGATGATCTAAGGGCCAAATTTGAAGGTACACCTGAAAAAGTTGTGCAGCTATTTACACATGTAGCTGAAGAGGTGCGGGAAATCCTGGCTTCGCTAGGCTTCAAGAGTTTGGATGAAGTTATTGGGCGCACCGATTTGTTGACCCAAGTATCGCGGGGCGATGCGGCGCTGGACGATTTGGATTTAAATCCTGTTCTCGTTCAGGCTGTGGCAAATGGTGGGTCTGGCTATCGTGGCGGTAAAGGCCGTGTTGAAGTATCCGATACCTTGGATGCACAGATGGTAAAGGACGCTGAAACCGCGCTTCAATCAGGTGGTAAAATGCAGCTAACGTACAATATAGAGAACACCGCACGCGCAATTGGCACGCGTTTATCTTCACATATTGTGCGCCGGTTTGGCATGGACGGCTTGCGCGAAGGCCAGATTACGGCATTGCTTCGCGGAACAGCCGGTCAGTCTCTAGGTGCTTTCGCAGTGCAAGGTCTGCGTTTAGATGTTATCGGTGACGGTAATGACTATGTTGGTAAGGGGCTTTCTGGAGGCACGATTACCATTCGCCCAAGCCCATCTGCTAGCTATGTTGCAGAGAACAACACCATTATTGGAAATACTGTCCTATATGGTGCCACCTCTGGTTTGTTACTGGCAAATGGTCAGGCCGGTGAGCGCTTTTGTGTGCGCAATTCTGGTGCTTCAGCGATTGTTGAAGGTTGTGGCTCTAATGGATGCGAGTATATGACGGGTGGTGAAGTCATTATTCTGGGTAAGACCGGCTCAAACTTCGGGGCGGGTATGACTGGAGGTATGGCGTTTATCTATGACCGAGATAATGACTTCCTGTCGAAGGCAAACCCAGAAACATTACATATCTCCAGATTATCCACTGGTTATTGGAAGGATTACCTGGAAGCACGTATTGGCTTACATATGTCTGAGACAGATTCTGCGTTGGCGAAAAGAGTGCTGAATAACTGGGAAGTCGACAGCGAATATTTCTGGCATGTGGTGCCAACCGAGGTTTTAGCTCTGCTGCCGCAACCAGTTTCCGAAAATGAGGTGGCGGCACAGTCAGCCTAACTCTGTACAGACTTATTCGCCAATGTTAGTCTTGCGAGCAAAAAGTCTTGTTTGAGGGACGGGAGAGGCTGTGGATATTCGTGTTCAAAGTGAATTAGATCAAGAACGGGTGGAAACTCTTGTCTCTTTATCTTTCCCTGATGAGCATGCAGGGCGGGCAGTGTGGAAGCTTCGCCCAGGGAAACCAATCTGCGATCTTTGTCTAGTTGCTTCTGACTATCGCAATATTGTTGGTTCTTTGCGTTTCTGGGAAATTACGGTGGCGGGACGTTCACAATTATTGCTAGGTCCTTTGGCTATCCTTCCAGAGGTGCAGGGGCGCGGCTTTGGGCGCGCATTGGTCAGTGATGGGCTACGGCGTGCGGAGCAAATGCGGCAGTGGTCATTTGTTTTCTTATCTGGAGAGCCGGCGTATTATAAACGGTTTGGGTTTGAAGAAGCCGAGACAGGCAGGTTCATCTGGCCGGGCCCAATTTCACCGAACAAACTGCTAACACGGTCCCTAAATCGCAAACAAGAGGATTTTCATATGCCTGGTCCGATGGCTTTGATGCCTACTTTAGACAGGTAAAGCGAGATATAAGCATGGCGATTTTGTATCATTACCCGCTTGCTGCATCCAGTCGATTCATTCGTTTGCAGTGTGGTGAATATAAAATGGAGCACGACCTGGTAACTCAGTTGCCATGGCTTCGTGAAGAAAAGCTTCTTGCCCTAAATCCAGCTGGTGAATTGCCGATATTTGAAGATGAAAACTATGGGGTGGTTTCTGGCGCGCGGGTGATTTCAGAATGGCTAGAAGATGTTGTCGAAGATAATTTTCTGATGCCAGAAAAGGCAGGGGAGCGCGCAGAAGTGCGCCGCTTAATAGACTGGTTTGAAGGCAAATTTACACTTGAGGTGACGCGTCCCTTGTTAAAAGAGCGTGTTATCAAACGATTTCAATCTGGTGAAGCAGTTTCCTCTCAGATATTGCGGGCGGGTTTGGCAAATGCGCAAATTCACCTTGGTTATGTAGATTGGTTAGCTGGGCAATATAAATGGCTAGCTGGTCCTGATATAAGCTTGGCCGACCTTGTTGCCGCTGCACATATTTCGGTGTTGGATTATTTTGGTGATGTTGATTGGCGGCGTTATCCAGAGGCAAAGCTGTGGTATATGAAATTGAAAAGCCGTCCTAGCTTTCGTCCGCTTCTGTCTGACGTGCTGGTCGGTATGCCGCCAGCCACTCATTATGGCAATCTGGATTTCTAGTGATTGTTGTCTAAACTAGATGAAATTTTTTGATGCATACCCATAATGGAGGTAACGAGAGCGTCTATTTGTGAGGCCTCTGAATATCTATGCCCAGCATGCTTATCTAGAATTATTTGCAAGTCTGTTGTTGTAAATTTTTCGGCTAGTTGAATGGCAGTTTCCCAGGGCACTTCGTTATCTTTCATGCCCTGATGTAAGATAACTGGAATATCTAAATCAATCTGATTTTTCAATAGCAGATGCTTCTGCCCATCTTTAATAAGGTGATAGGGGTAGATGACATCCTCATCCGCGTAGGGGTTGGGTACGGCTATTTGTCCCTCTATTTTCATCTGCTCTTGCTGGGTTGGTGTTAATGCATCCCAAATCAATTTTTCAGTGAAATCTGGTGCAGCTGCTATTCCAACCAAACCTGCGATTCGGCTTTTGCGTTTGAGGGCGGTAAGCACCATAAGCCAGCCACCAAGCGAGGAGCCAACCAGTATTTGCGGCCCCTCAGTTAGAGCATCTAACATGGCTGTACAATCCTCCAACCAGCGTGATAAATTTCCATCTAGAAAGCGGCCATCCGATCTCCCGTGGCCAAAGTAATCAAAACGCAGAAATGGAATGTTCTGCCGGTCTGCCATATTTTCTAGCGCAATTGCCTTTCCGCCTTCCATATCTGAGCCATGTCCGGCTAGAAACACAATGCCTGGGTTATGCTCACTTGCACGTTCTTGGTTAATGGCATTATAGGCACGTTTGCTACCATGCTTAAGATTATGGAAAGATGTAGAGGATATATTTTCTTTATCCGGCATTTTTACTATTTCTCTTATTCTTTAACCAGGGTATCACTTGTTTAACTTAGTCTGTTATTCATAATTTAATAGAGTACCTTAATTTATGCCATCGGTGAAAAATATCGTCCAACCAGTCATTGTTCAAATCGTGCCACAAATGAATAGGGGCGGGGTGGAGCGTGGTACGATTGAAATTGCAGAAGCGATCGTCAAAATTGGTTGGAAGGCTGTTGTTATCTGTAATGGGGGCCGTATGGAGAATCAGCTTCGCCGAGCTGGTGCTGAGGTCTATACCTTGCCTGTTGATACCAAAAATCCTTTAAAATGGCCATCTGTTCGGCGCGAACTAAAAACAGTTTTGTTAAGTGTTGGCGCTGATATCGTGCATGTGCGCTCTCGGGCGCCAGCATGGATAGCGCTACCACTAGCAAAAACGCTTGGCCTTACCAGTGTTGCGACTATACATTCCAAGTTTGCGCCGCAGAATGTTCTAAAACGTATCTATAATCGTAAAATGTTGAGCGCAGATAAGACAATTGCCATTTCTGAATATGTCAAATCCATTTTACGCGTCCATTATTCTGATGCGATAGCAGAAGGGGAAATCACGGTTATCCACCGTGGCGTTGATTTGGCGGTTTTTGACCCAGCCAAAGTGAGCCAGCATCGGATCGTGCGCCTGTCTGAGACACTGAACTTGCCAGATGATGGGCCGGTCGTCATGTTGCCTGCCAGAGCAACAGAATGGAAAGGCCATATTCCGCTTATTGAGGCGGTTGCCCAGCTTGACGCAAAGGATGTGACTTTGTTGTTACTAGGTGCAGGTGACGGGAATAACCGATTTGTTGAACGCTTGCGGGCACTGGCAGTCAAAACAGGTTTAGATGGGCGTTTGCGTATAGTAAATGGAACAGATGATATGCCAGCTGCATTGATGCTAGCAGATGTGGTGGTAATGTCATCAATTGTGCCAGAGCCTTTTGGCCGGGTTGCCGTAGAAGCGCAAGCTATGGGCAGGCCAGTTGTTGCCTTTAACCATGGCGGCGCTTGCGAGTCTATTATAGAAGGTGAAACAGGTTGGCTAGCACGTCCGGGTGATGTAAACGATTTAAGTCGTTGCTTACAGGTAGCGCTTAGCCTCGGCCCACGTCAGCGCACCATTTGGGCTAGGCGCACGCGTGCCCATGTCGAAGCTTCTTTTTCAACGGCGCAAATGTGCGAAAAAACACTAGCAATCTATGCAGATTTCTTGCAGAAATGAAGCAGAATTGACCGTTGAGCGCGCTCTTGGTTCATTTTTAGTAAAAGTTAGCAGGTTTAGGAAAGATTAACGAATGCCCATTATTCAGCTACCTGACGGGTCAAAAAGACAATACGAAGGTTCTGTTACTGCTGCAACAGTAGCTAGCGATATCGGCCCCGGCCTTGCCAAGGCTGCGTTGGCGGCAAAGGTGGACGGTTTTGATTGGGACCTAAACCGTCCGATAGAAACAGATTGCGTGCTTCAGCTTGTAACGGTAAAGGATAGTGAGGCCGCTCTAGAACTTGTACGCCATGATTGCGCGCACATTATGGCTGAAGCTGTACTAGAGCTTTATCCAGGTACGCAAGTAACCATTGGTCCTGCTATTGAAAATGGTTTCTATTATGACTTCCACCGTGAAGAACCCTTTAGCACTGAAGATTTAGCGAGCATAGAAGCACGCATGCATGAAATTGTTGACCGTGATGAGCCAATTATGCGCGGCGTTTGGACGCGTGATGAGGCTGTTGTTTTCTACAAAGAAAAGAATGAACCGTTCAAAGTAGAGCTGGTTGAGTCTATTCCGACAGATGAGACGGTAAGTTTTTATACTCAAGGAGATTTTATTGACCTATGTAGGGGGCCTCATCTGGTTTCTACTGGGAAAGCAGGGCACGCCTTTAAGCTTATGAAAGTTGCAGGCGCCTATTGGCGTGGTGATTCTAAACGGCCGATGTTACAACGCATCTATGGTACAGCCTGGTTATCTGAAAAGGAATTGACAAACTATTTAACCATGCTGGAAGAGGCTGAAAAGCGCGATCATAGAAAATTAGGCCGCCAGCTAGATTTCTTTCACCTGCAAGAAGAGGCTGCAGGAGCTGTCTTTTGGCATCCGCGCGGTTGGACCCTATACCGAGAAATTGAGGAATATATGCGCCGGCGTCTTCAAAATGCTCATTACAGTGAGGTTAAAACACCGCAGTTAGTTGATCGGAGCCTGTGGGAAGCTTCTGGCCATTGGGATAAGTTTGGCGAGAATATGTTTACTGCCGAGACGAATGAAGATCGTACACTAGCGCTTAAGCCCATGAATTGCCCTGGGCATGTGCAGATCTATCGCCAAGGCGTAAAATCATACCGTGATCTGCCACTACGTATGGCCGAATTTGGCTCTTGCCATCGTAATGAGCCATCAGGGGCTTTGCACGGGATCATGCGGGTACGTGCCTTCACTCAGGATGATGCGCATATCTTTTGTACAGAAGATCAGATTAATTCAGAATCAGTTGCTTTTTGTCATTTGCTACAAGAAATTTATGCTGATTTTGGCTTCACAGATATTCGTGTCAAATTTTCGGACAGGCCAGAAGTACGCGCTGGTGACGATGAAACTTGGGATAAAGCTGAAAAAGCATTGGCAGATGCCACCGAAGCAGCTGAATTAGAAACCACCTTGAACCCTGGAGAAGGGGCTTTTTATGGCCCAAAGCTGGAATTTGTTTTGCGGGATGCTATCGGCCGTGATTGGCAGTGCGGTACTTTGCAAGTGGATTTCGTGTTGCCTGAGCGTCTGGATGCGGAGTATGTAGCAGAAGATGGTAATCGCCATCGCCCAGTAATGCTACATCGTGCTATTTTGGGCTCTCTTGAACGTTGGATAGGCATACTGATTGAGCAATATTCAGGGCGGATGCCTGTTTGGTTATCCCCTGTACAGCTTGTTATAGCATCGATAACAGATAGCTCTAATGAGTATGCTAAAGAAGTGTATGAGGCGGCTCTAGCAGCTGGGATGCGTGCTGAATTAGATACGCGTAATGAGAAGATTGGCTATAAAATCAGAGAGCATTCGACCGCAAAAATACCTTTTATTCTTGCAGTTGGTGGACGTGAGGCAGAGGCGCGGACTGTGGCCATACGCCAACTTGGTTCCGACGGCCAGCAAGTGCTGGGCCTAGAGGAAGCCATTTCTATGTTGTGTGATGCGGCCACTCCCCCTGACTTAAAGCATGACAAAGCTTGAAATTTTACGCTAACAGGACTACACATTCTTATGTAGGCACTAAATTATTTTGAGTGCAAACATTAACGGTTTGTGCTGAAAATTAGACTACATAATTTTAACTATAGAAGGAGAATGACTATAGCACGTCCACGCCAAGATGCGCCACCCGCGAGTGACGGTCCGCGCATCAATGAAGCCATTATGGCTACTTCTGTTCGTTGTATTGACCCCGAGGGTGAGCAACTAGGGATCTTATCTTTGGATGAAGCGTTACGCCAAGCAGATGAGGCCGGTCTTGACTTGGTTGAATTACAACCAAATGCCAGCCCACCTGTATGTAAAATTCTTGATTATGGAAAATATAAATACCAATCGCAAAAACGCGCTTCTGAAGCACGTAAAAAGCAAAAAATCATCGAAGTTAAAGAAATAAAATTGCGCCCTAACATTGATAGTCATGATTATGATGTGAAGATGCGGGCGGTTCGTAAGTTTCTGGAATCTGGCGATAAAGTTAAAATCACCCTTCGCTTTAGAGGGCGCGAGATGGCGCATATAGAACTTGGAAGTCAACTGCTGGAACGCGTGCGGACAGATATTGACGAAGAAGCAAAAATTGAGGCAATGCCAAAAATGGAAGGACGGCAGATGATTATGGTATTAGCTCCGAAATAGGGCCTGGAAAGATACCAAAATCATACTGTTAAGCCAGGATTTAGCATGAGATAGGTTTTAGTTTGATTCCTGAGCATTTTTTGGTATAACGCAACGGTTGAAATTACCGTCGCGTCCAGGCCGAAAAGGGCTGCCTGGCCGGTTATCAAAACAGTTGCCAATTTCTATTGCGCCTGTTTTCCCCCTAATGAAGAGAGGTTAAAATGCCCAAACTGAAGACTAAGAGCGGTGCGAAAAAAAGATTTCGTGTGACCGCAAACGGGAGAGTTCGCGGATCCGCAGCTTTTCTTAGCCACAATCTCCGTCGTCGCTCGCAGAAGATGAAGCGTCAAGCACGCGGCACCATGATCCTTCATGAGGCTGATGCAAAAATTGTACGTGGTTTTCTGCCTTACGCCTAAAACAATGCTAATATATAGGAGAGTGAACGATGGCTAGAGTAAGCCGCGGAGTTACAGCCCACGCCCGTCATAATAAAGTTATTAAGGCGGCTAAAGGATATTATGGCCGTAGGAAAAATACCTTCAAAACAGCTAAACAAGCTGTAGATAAAGCACGTCAATATGCCTATCGTGATAGACGTGTTAGAAAGCGTGAGTTCAGAGCGTTGTGGATTCAGCGGATTAATGCGGCGGCTCGCTTGCATGGCATGAGCTATTCGACGCTGATGGGCGGTCTGAATAAAGCGGGTGTCGAAGTTGATCGCAAGATGCTGGCCGATATTGCTGTGCATGAGCCGCAAGCTTTCGCAAGCCTTGTTGAGCAATCTAAACAGGCAAGTCAATAGCGATAAAATTTTAAAAGGCCGCCTTCTGCCGTTCCCACTGGGTTTTTTGAGAGAGCGTTGGTAGCCTTTTCGTGATTGATAGGCGATTTAGGCAAAGACCGAAAAGGCAAGTTTTCGATGACTGAGATTGAAACGCTGAAAGCAGACTTATTGCGCTCTGTCGATGGGGCACCTGACCTGGCTACACTGGAAGCGGTGCGCCTTGACGCACTTGGAAAAAAAGGGCGTATTTCCTTGGAGCTGAAGACTCTTGGGTCTTTAGAACCAGAGTTGCGTAGAGAAACAGGCCAAGCCCTGAATAAGGTTAAAGATGAGCTTGCAGAAGCAATTTTAGAGCGTCAGAAATATTTAGAAAGCGAAGCCCTTTCTGCCCAACTAGAAGCGGAAACTGTGGACATTAGCTTGCCTGTTCAACAGCCGCTAGCAGGTAGGATTCACCCACTTAGCCAAACTATTGAGGAAATCGCCGCCATTTTTGCGGATATGGGCTTTTCTATTGCAGAAGGGCCAGACATCGAAACTGATTTTTATAATTTTACAGCGCTAAATATTCCGCCAGAGCATCCTGCGCGCCAAGAGCACGACACCTTTTATTTGCGGCCCGATGCAGAAAATATCCGCCCGGTTTTGCGGACCCACACGTCGCCCGTACAAATTAGAACCATGCAGAAAGAAAAGCCGCCTATCCGAATTATTGTTCCGGGGCGCACTTATCGTTCCGATCATGACGCCACCCATTCTCCTATGTTTCATCAATGTGAAGGTCTAGTCATCGGCGAGAATATCCATATGGGGCATTTGAAGGGGTGTCTTATAGATTTTTGCCGTGCCTTTTTCGGGGTAGACAACCTACCGGTCCGTTTCCGGCCGAGTTTTTTTCCGTTTACCGAACCTTCTGCAGAGGTTGATATTGGCTGCCGACGTGTAGATGGTAAGTTGGCAATTGGGGCGGGTGATGACTGGCTAGAAATTTTGGGTTCTGGCATGGTGCATCCGAAAGTGATTGAAAATTGCGGAATGAATCCTGATGAAGTTCAGGGATTTGCTTTTGGTATGGGTGTTGAGAGGCTTGCGATGCTAAAATTCGGTATTCCGGATTTGCGTACTTTCTATGACAGTGATTTGCGCTGGCTAAAGCATTATGGATTTTTACCTATTGATGTACCTGCGCTTCATACGGGTCTGAATGATGGTGGTTAAGCGATGAAATTTACATTTTCATGGTTAAAAGATCATTTGGATACGAACCATTCATTAGCACAAATTTGTGATGCCCTGCCAATGTTAGGGCTTGAAGTAGAAAGCCTTGCAGACCCGCTTCAGCATTTGAACGATTTTCTGGTAGCTGAAATTTTGACAGCAGAGCGTCATCCTGATGCAGACCGTTTGCAGGTTTGCATAGTGGACAAAGGCGACGGCAATCATCTGCAAATAGTTTGTGGAGCGCCAAATGCCAGAGCTGGCTTGAAGACGGTTCTTGCACCTGTAGGTTGCTGGATTCCGGGTAGTGATATGACTCTAAAAGAAGGGAAAATACGCGGGCAATCCTCCCAAGGTATGCTCTGCTCTTATGCAGAGCTAGCGTTGGGGCAGGATCATGACGGTATTGCTGAATTACCAGCCGATGCATCTGTTGGTAAAAGCTTTGTTAGCTTTGCAGTTGATGCACAATTGCCAGCTTGTGACCCGGTTATTGAGATTGCTATTACCCCAAATCGCGGTGATTGTTTGGGGGTGCGCGGTGTTGCACGCGACCTGGCTGCAGCTGGGTATGGCGCCTTAAAGCCGCTGGATCTCACCGAAGAAATAGGATGTTTTACTTCCCCCCTTAGCTGGGAGATAGAAGAAGCGGCTAAGCCGCTAGTGCCGCTGATCTCTGGGCGAATGTTTGAGGGTGTAAAAAATCGTGATGCCCCTGCTTGGATGGCAGATAGGCTGAGTGCGGTTGGTCAGCGTCCGATTTCAGCGCTGGTGGATATCACAAATTACGTAATGATAGATCTGGGCCGGCCATTGCATGCTTATGATGCAGATAAAGTTGTGGGCGACAAACTTAAAGTCCGTCTTGCAAAACAGGGCGAGCAAGTTGAAGCTCTGAATGAAAAGACCTACAAGCTGGAGGCTGGCGCATTGATAATTGGGGATGTGACGGGGCCGGACGATTTGGCAGGCATTATGGGCGGTGAGCGCACTGGCGTGTCAAAGACAACCACGCGCATGTTCCTTGAAATTGCAGTTTTTGATCCAATTAGCGTTGCTACAACCGGAAGGCAATTAAATTTGCATTCTGATGCGCGTTACCGTTTTGAGCGCGGTTTGGATGCCAGCTCTCCGATCGAAATGGCAGGTTATATTGCAAGGTTGGTGAATTCTATATGTGGCGGGAAAATTAGCTATTTGGTGGTAGAAGGCAACGCTGAGCCTGCAAGGCATAACCTGTCCTTTGACCCTGAAAAAACGCGCCAGCTGACAGGTGTCGATTGCCCATTAGACAAGCAGGCTGAAATTTTATCTATACTTGGGTTCGAATTAGATAGAAGCCAGTCAATCTGGCAGGTAACGGTACCGCAGTGGCGCAATGATATTGATGGTGCGGCTGATTTGGTTGAAGAAATTATTCGAATTTACGGCTATGATAAACTGGAGATGTCAAGTTTACCACGCGATGAGGTAGTTGCCCGCCCATCTTATTCGCGAGCTCAGAGGCGCAGTCTCGTTCTGCGCCGGACACTCGCTTCCCGCGGCCTGACAGAAGCAGTAACTTTTTCCTTTTTGAAAAACAGTGATGCTAAGCTATTTGGCGGCTATAACGATGCGCTGATGCTTGCAAACCCAATTAGTAGCGATTTGAACATGATGCGACCCTCGGTAGTGCCAAACCTGTTGCAGGCGATAGGCCGAAATCTGAATCGGGGCATTGAAGAAGTATGTTTTTTTGAAATTGGCCCGATATTTTTGAGCCCAGATGCCGAAGGTCAGCGCATGGCTGTAGGGGGTGTTCGTCAAGGAAGACGCCAGCTTGGCGATTGGCAACATCAAGAGAAGCGCTTTGATCTTTTCGATGCTAAGGCCGATCTTCTGGCCGCGCTTTCTGTGCTGGGTGTGCGTATCGATAATCTGGTTGCCAGCCGCGAGGTCCCTGCATGGCTCCATCCGGGGCGTTCTGGTTTAGTTCGGCTGGGCAAGGCTGAGATGGGCGTTTTTGGAGAGGTGCATCCCGCAATTTGTCGCTCTTTTGGCCTGTCAGAAGGTGTCGTTGCGTTTGAATTTTGGTTGGATGATATTGCCATGCCACGTCGCAAAGGCCCGGCAAAAACCCCAATTGATCTATCTACCCTGCAACCAGTGTCGCGCGATTTTGCTTTCATTGTCTCTGAAGAAGTGGAAGCGCAGAAGCTGGTAAACGCGGTGTGCCGCGCAGCACGTGATGTGGTTGAGGCGGTATCGGTGTTCGATGTGTATCAGGGTAAGGGTATTGAAGAAGGGTATAAATCGGTTGCTTTAAATGTAAGGCTTCAGCCCCGCAACACTACTTTTAGTGAAGCCGACCTTGCCAAAATTTCAGGCCAGATTGTTACTACAGTTGCCAAGAATTTTGGCGGCGTTTTGCGTGGCTAGCTAAGCTTAATCGGGAAACTTACGCCTACAAACGGTTAATAGCTGACATCAGAGCCAGTATAGGGGCTTTTGTTATAGATGTATCAATGCCAGCGCCAAATATCGACACACCCGCGCTATTTTTAAGCTCAACATAGGCCGCGGCTTCTGCTTTAGAGGTAGATGAGCGGGTGTTTTGGCCAAAATCAGCTAGGGTGAAGCTGAGCTCAAAATGGTCCCGTAAAGCCGAGACCATTGCTGATATTGGCCCATTGCCCGTACCGGATATTTCATGCAAGCTACCCTTGTGATTAACCCTTGCAGTAACGCGCTCCGTGTCAGATTTGCGCGAGGCGGGCTCAGTTTCAAAGGACATCAATTCATAAGGGGTGGTGATGTTGAGATATTCATCCTTATATAAAGTCCAGATCATATCTGCTGTCATCTCTCTTCCACTTGCGTCAGCTTCTTTTTGAACCAGCTGGCTGAATTCCACCTCCATTGGGCGCGGCAGGCGGACATGGTGTTCAGTTTCCAACAGCCATGCAGAACCAGCTTTGCCTGACTGGGAGTTTACGCGGATAATGGCTTCATAGGTGGTGCCAATATCAGCTGGATCAATTGGCAGGTAGGGAACTTCCCACAAGGTTTGGTTAGATTGGCGCATCGCCTCCATGCCTTTGCGGATAGCGTCCTGGTGCGAGCCAGAAAAGGCCGTATGAACAAGTTGTCCAGCATAGGGATGGCGTTGATGTACCGGCAATTGGTTACAAAACTCGGCTGTTTCTACCAAAGATTTGATGTCTGAGATATCCAAATGTGGGTCTACGCCTTGGGTTAACATATTCAGCCCAAGTGTGATAATGTCGACATTGCCTGTGCGCTCGCCATTACCAAATAGCGTACCTTCCACCCTGTCTGCGCCCGCCATCAGCCCAAGCTCTGTAGCTGCAATCCCGCACCCGCGGTCATTATGTGGGTGCAGAGACAAGATCATGGCATCCCTGCGAGAGAAGTTTCGGTGCATCCATTCGATTTGATCGGCATAGATATTAGGGGTCGACATCTCTACCGTTGCGGGCAGGTTTATAATGGTTTTGTTTTCGCGCGTCGGTTGCCATTCATCCATAACCGCTTCACATACTTCCAGCGCATAACCAAGCTCAGTACCCGTAAAGCTTTCTGGGGAGTATTGCAGACGAAGTGCTGTTTCAGAGCTAAGCTTGCCAATACCGTCAGCAACCATTTTAGCGCCATCTACGGCAATTGCCTTAACACCCTCTTTATTTGAATTGAAAACCACCCGCCTCTGTAAGGTTGAGGTGGAATTATAGAGATGCAAAATGGCGTGCGGTACACCTTCAAGGCTCTCGATAGTTCGGTCGATTAAATGTTCTCTGGCTTGTGTCAGGACCTGAATAGTCACATCATCTGGAACATGCCCGCCATCGATTAACTCTCTCAGAAAATTAAAATCTGTCTCCGAGGCGGAGGGAAAGCCTACCTCAATCTCTTTAAAGCCCATTCCCACCAGAAGTTTGAACATCCTCATCTTTCGGGCGCTATCCATTGGTTCAATAAGCGCTTGATTGCCGTCTCGCAAGTCCACCGAACACCACGTAGGGGCGGTTTCAATACGTTTGTTCGGCCAGCTTCTGTCTGGCAAATCGATGGGCGGGTAAGCCCTATATTTTTGAATGTTCATCTGGGCCATTTTAATTTCAGTTTGATGCGGGTTTCAGGCTAGCAAAACCCCGATTTAGCTGCAATTCGATGTTGTACCATGTTCAGCGTTAGGGTCAAGTCTGAGCGCAAAATGCCAATTTTGTCTGATAGGTGAAATTTTTGCTTTTAAGCCTAACTAATTTATGTCTGCCTGCTGGATTATGATATGAAATTGGGATAGATATATGGCCATGACAAAGCTCAACCAAATTCGCAACTTTTCTATTGTTGCCCATATTGACCATGGCAAATCCACTCTCGCTGACCGCCTCATACAGGACTGCGGCGGACTAACAGCGCGTGAAATGTCCGAGCAGGTGCTGGATAATATGGATATTGAGCGAGAGCGCGGTATCACCATTAAAGCGCAGACGGTGCGATTAGACTATACAAGTAAATCTGGCGAGCATTTTGTCTTAAACCTGATGGATACACCCGGCCATGTGGATTTTGGCTATGAGGTATCGCGCTCCCTTTCAGCTTGTGAGGGCTCATTACTTGTTGTGGATGCCTCACAAGGGGTAGAAGCACAGACACTCGCAAATGTGTATCAAGCAATAGATGCAGATCATGAGATGGTCGTAGTGCTGAATAAAATGGATCTCCCTGCAGCGGAGCCAAAGCGTGTACAGGCGCAAATCGAAGATGTTATTGGTCTGCCAGCGGATGACGCAATAGCGGTATCGGCTAAAACTGGCTTGGGAATTGACGAGGTGCTGGAGGCTATTATTGAAAAGCTTCCTGCGCCTGAAGGGGATAATGAAGCCCCTTTGCAAGCTTTGCTTGTCGATAGCTGGTACGACCCTTATCTGGGAGTGATGACACTGGTGCGGGTACGAGATGGCGTTTTGAAAAAGGGTATGAAAATCCGGATGATGGCATCAGGCGCTGTTCACAATGTGGAGCGTGTGGGTATTTTTGGGCCAAAGCCAGAGGCTGTAGAACAATTAGGGCCAGGCGAAATTGGGTTCATCAACGCAGGAGTTAAAACGGTATCTGATGCGAAAGTTGGGGATACTATTACTGAAGATAGGCGGGTTTGTGCTGAAGCTTTACCGGGCTTTAAGCCCTCTGTTCCAGTCGTATTTTGTGGATTGTTCCCTATTGATGCAGCTGATTTTTCTGGCTTGCGTGAGGCATTGGAAAAACTTTCCTTAAATGATAGCTCTTTTTCCTTTGAAGCAGAAACCTCGGCCGCCCTTGGGTTTGGGTTTCGGTGTGGCTTTTTGGGCCTGTTGCACATGGAAGTTATTCGCGAGCGCCTGAGCCGTGAATTTGATTTGGACCTTATCTCTACTGCCCCGTCTGTTGTGTATAAGCTGATCATGACAGATGGTACTGTGTTGGATATGCATAACCCCGCTGATATGCCCGAAGTCACCAAAATTGATGCCCTAGAAGAACCATGGATTAGGGCTACCATCATGGCACCAGATGAGTATCTGGGGCAGGTGCTCAGTTTGTGCGTGGAGAGGCGCGGTGAGCAGATTGACCTTACCTATGCTGGAAGCCGGGCGATGGTTGTCTATCGCTTGCCCCTTAATGAGGTTGTATTTGACTTCTATGACCGGCTGAAATCAGTTACCAGAGGTTATGCCAGCTTTGATTATCAGATGGATAAATATAGAGGTGGCGATCTTGTCAAGGTCTCTATTCTTGTTAATGGCGATCCTGTGGATGCGCTTGCGATGATTGTCCACCGTGAGCAGGCGGAGTTTCGTGGCCGTGCTATTTGCGCGCGTTTAAAGGATTTGATCCCGCGCCAGATGTTTAAAATTGCCTTACAAGCAGCGATTGGTGGCAAAGTTATCGCAAGAGAGACCATATCGGCTTTACGCAAGGATGTGACTGCCAAATGTTATGGCGGTGATGTCAGCCGTAAGCGGAAATTGCTGGAAAAGCAGAAAGAAGGTAAAAAGCGGATGCGCCAGTTCGGCAAGGTAGACATCCCGCAAAATGCTTTCTTAGAAGCGCTGAAGATGAGCAATAATTAGACCGATATCTGCGGGTTAAAAGAACAACAGAAAATGGCTGGGAGAGCTAAAAGCTATCGCGGGTATAATTGCGTCTTCTGCCTTTCATTCGCGGAAATAGCCTACCAATTAAGCTAAAAATCACGGCCAGCAGGGCAAAAAACAAAACCGCCGGCCATTGCAGTACAGAAGCAATAACCGGGTGCCATAAAAAAGGCGAGCAACCAAGCGCTATGATCAGCCCGCATGGATCTATATACCGCTCAATAATCGCTTCGCTTACCTGCAAGGATTGAGGGGCTATCTCAAACCAAATTTGACCAAGCAGAACCGAAGGCTGGTCACTGACAAAGTCCTGCCACATCAAGCCGATAGCAATGATTATAGCAAATAGCGCGAAAACATTTAAACATAATCGTACCATAACGACAGTTTGAAGAAATATTGGTTGGCTGGCAATATATTTTAAATTTGGTTTCTTGTACCTTGCACTGCTCTAGCAGGATGGAGCTGTTATCTGTTTAAGAGGATTGCAAGATGCGAGCAGAAAGGCTATTGTGCGGCCCACGGCTTACAGGTGAGAAAGGCCGAAGTCTGAAAGCCCCCTTTTTTAAGCTAGCGTTGGAGAGATGGCCGAGTGGTTTAAGGCGCACGCCTGGAAAGCGTGTTGGGGTTAACGCCCCTCCGGGGTTCGAATCCCCGTCTCTCCGCCATAGTCCCTTACCAATTATGAGCCGCAATAATAGTTTATATCTAATTAATAGAAAAATTTAATATTTTTATGTTCTTATTCCTTTTTGATTTATCCAATGCTGTCATGTGGAATCTAAGTCATAATGTGAGGTAATATGTGACATTAACGAGAATGGTATCACACAAGCTTCACAAGCTAAATCTCTGTTTGTTGATAAAACAACATTCAATAATTTATATGGGAACATTCGATTGGTTTAGAAATAAGCCAATACAGAAATAACCTCTCTCTAATCTTTGGTTTATGTTTGCAACATTGCATACGCCTCGGGTGCTAGGTGAAGGACGGTCTGGCTCTTTTCTCTGGATTAAAAGCAATGTTGGTCATTGTGTCTTTATTTGACAGGATAGAATAAAACCTGCATCTGTTCTGACCATATGTTTGTTATCTCCAATCTTTCTTTTGCTGTTGATGACAAGTCCTTATTCAAGGGTGTGTCTGTTACTATCCTCACTGGGTATAAGGTCGGAGTGGTTGGACGTAACAGCACACAAAACTCAGACGGCTCTTTTGGATGCCCAGCAATCAGATATTTTAATGGGTGAAAAGGCTTTGGCTATAAAAGATTTCTATATGCTTACCGCACTGCTAGCATAACGGAGTGGTCGAGGTTACTAGGGGGTGTCCCCCTGAGGGTATGGGACCGGCTAGGAGTTACTGCCCAAGAGGACACACTATACAATACAAACTTCTGTTTGTATTGTACTGAACCTCGGCCACGCCCATCGCCGTTAAACCCATTTTACTATCGGTTCCTGGTCAAGAGCTAGACAAGGCGAATATCTTTAGCGCACCTTGCTAAGCATTAATAGCTTAGCCAGTCATAAAAATGTTTGTAGGTAGTCATTGGAGCTTCTAGGGGCGGCAGATGCCCAGCTCCATCAACCTCCACCAATCTGGCATGGGGAATAAATTTCTGCATCAAATGGTGTCGTTCAGGCGGGCACAAACGGTCTTCACTGCCATGAAGGAGTAAAGTCGGGCAGCGCACCGCCCTCAATGTATCTATTTGGTCAGGCCGATCACGCAAAGCCATAGATTGATTAATAAAGGCCTTATCACCAAGTGAAACGGCCATATCCATGCATAAATTGAGATGGCTCTGCTTGTTTGGACTGTCAGCTAAATAATGCGGTTTCATCTCTTCCGCTATCACTTGTCTTAATTTGCCCGCACTAACATCGTGAATTTGCCTATTGCGCCTGGCTATCCCATCCTCGGTTTCTGCAAGAGGATTGGTGTCCATCAGGGCTAGACGTTCTACCCTATGTGGGGCTTGTGCAACTATCTCCATCGCCAAAATTCCGCCCATAGATAGCCCGCAAAGACAAAAGGATGGTGGCAGTGCCGCGAGTAAATACCGGGCTAATTCTGGCATTGAGTTGCCATAAATTAGCCGCGGGATATAAATATTTACTATGTTCTGACTATCCTTTCTGAGTCGCTCTGCCTGAAAGGCAAAAAGCCTGTCATCACACATCATACCGGGAAGCAGAACGACAGAGGTAGAAGTCAAAGAAGATGAGAACGCCATCTAGGAAACTATCCTCTATAAAAGGCGGTCTGCGCCTTGCCGCAAGACCCCCAGCTTTGCCCACGCAATTTCAGGGTCAACGGCTCCAAAACCTGCAAAAGTACCAAACCCACAATCCGTACCCGCCATCACGCGTTCTGAGCCAAATACAGATGTAAACCTCTCTAGCCTTTGGGCGACAACATCGGCATGTTCAACAAAATTAGTGGTGCTGTCTAGCACACCGGGGACCAAAGTTTTATCATCGGGAACTTCACTTGCTCTGTCTCTGAAAACCGTCCATTCATGGGCATGACGTGGATTAGATGTTTCAAATAATATATAGCCTGCATGGGTATTCATCAAAACGGAAAAGACTTTATCCATGGAGATATCGCAAATATGGGGTCCCTCATAATTTCCCCAGCAGATATGCACGCGTATCTTATCCTTGGGTAAACCTTCTAATGCATAATTAAGCGCCGCAACATGACTTTCTGCAACATCTACAAATTCATCATCACTCATCTCAGAAAACAGCATGTGCCGTGATAGTGCAAGGTCTGGGCAATCAAGTTGTAGCTCAAGACCACTTTCGATAATTGCCCTATATTCCGCGCGCATAATTTCAGATAATGCGTCCAGATAATGCTGGCGACTGGCAAAATAATCATTTTGTAGAAACAGTGATATAACCCCTGGAGAGGCGGCATTCATAAAACCACGACTAACTCCATTTATGGCCATTGCCTTTGTTAAATTCGCAATATCCTTTTCCAATTCGCCATTATCTAACGGTGAAATCTTGCCTGTACACATTGGCCGTGCATAGGTGGGGGTGCCACCACTATCGGCCAATCGCTGCAGGAAGCCGGGAAATTGTTTTAAATCTGCCGGCGCATTGCGTGGGCTGTCTCCAGAAAATCCAGTGTAGCGGTCTTTCACATAAGTAGCGTAAGATATTTTTGAGGTTTCCCCATCGCTGACTACGTCAATTCCAGCTTCTTTTTGTCGTCTGACGAGCATATCCACATGCGCAGTCATAGTTTCGTCAAACAGGTTTTGGTCAAATGGCTTGCCTTGCTCTTTAGCAAATAATAAGTCCGCTACTTCTTGGCTGCGTGGAAGCGAACCGACATGGGTTGTTTGAATTCTACTCATTAGATTAGCTCCCCTCCCACCAGCTAGGACCTGCAGGGTCGTTGGTATTATTAATGCGGTAAAGTGCCGCTTCACCAGACATGGCCGGGCTAATTTCATATGCATTATCAGGTTGCAAAAATGCCGTATCCCCTGGTCCAATATGGCTGTCATGGCCGTTTTGCTGCAGACGCCAATATCCCTTTACAGGTAACAAAACAGTGTAACGGGGTTGCGCTTCAACGGCCTCTGGAGCGCGCGCGCTAATGAAATCTACTGAAAATCCTGGCCGGTCAAAAATTAGCCCATGCTCGCCAATTACCTCAACTGGATTGTCACTTGATAGTGCTAAAAGGTCGAGATAACGGGCAACCCAACGTGGCACCACCTCTGATACTGACGGCTCCGCCAACAACGAAAGATGTGCCTCACTCAATACCGGCATAGGCGCAACATCCTTAGGCAAATTTTTGCCTTGTTTGCTGTCATAAAGCTTGCCATTTTCTCCTAGAGTGAGACCGTGTTTTCTTGCCTCTTCAATAACCTGTGGGGCCCAGATGACGCCGCCACCAGCGTCATCACCGCCCAATATTGCCATGATCATACCGTAATCGGAGCCGATATTCTCAAAGCCCCTGAACATACCTGTAGGGATGTTGAATATATCCCCCGGCTCCAGAATAACCTCCCCTGCATCGCCCCAACGGCCCCAGAAAAATCGCCACCGGCCTGACAGAACAAAAAATACTTCCGCTGTTCTGTGGGTATGCAGAGAGTTTCGGCATTTTGGTGGCTGGCCTGCCGCGCCAATATTAAAGCCGGGTGTGTCCTTAATATGTATATGTTGGTCAGTAGCCTCAGAGACGCCGCCACCGATAATAGTAAAATTTTCCTTTTGATCCGAACCGGGCGTATGGGCATCAATAAAGGCTGTTCGACATGGCACAAGTTCAGCATATTTTACAATTTGTACGCGCTGGCTCATCTCATACTCCCATTATGGATATGGATTTGTTTCCATATAGCTGTTTCATCAAACAGGATAAATTCACGGCGCACCCCTCTGGGGCCAAACTCAACATGGCTTGCCCCCATAATATAGACATCTGCACCAGTTGGGGTACCAAAACTTCCCCAGCCTTCATGCTTTCCATTCAGACCCCAACGAATGGCGGCACGTGGCGGCATCATTACATCGTCACGCCCTATTTGATGCTCTATGGTAAAGTCGGCATTTGGAAAGCTGGCTCGAACCCCCATCCAAAAATTATCCGCCGCATCTAGGCCATGAGCTGAGATGCCGCCTGGCAATTCAAGCGCACATGCCTCATCATATTCTGTTTTAATAACAGCCATATCTGCGTCCATGATACGCCGCAGAATATTTGCATATTTTTCACCCCATTCATTATCATTGCCGCCCCCTTTATAGGGCCCTGCAATGTCTAATTCGGGGGTAAAGGGTTTTGCACATTGGTGAATGCCTCCTTCACGTTTAATAAGGTCAGCGGCGTAATCTGATGGTGTCCACCCTAATTGTCTCACAATCGCACCTTGGTCACGAATAAGCCACTCATCGTTAATCTGGTTATTTATCGCATGACAATCAGCAATAATTCGGTAGCCAAGTTTCTTGCCGGTGGCGCGGCCATAAATCCCATCACCTGAATGAGTGGCCGTTGAATAGATTCGGTGCGAAGACAACATCCCTTTTTCTGGTGTGCCTGACCAAATGACGTCCTCTCCTAGTAAACGGCGGTCGGGAAATTCTGCTAGGGTTGCCATAGTTGCGCCAATAACATCTTGGTTACCGCGTACCACTGAACCTGGCGAGCGCACGGGGATATCTTCGGTATAATAATGATGCAAGGTAGCAATACCGCGTTCTTCCCATATCTCTCTTGTTATCCCCAATATATAATCAGGAAAGTCTTTGAATTTTGAATCAAATCCCTGCATCTCCTACCCTATCTACCTCTCTTGCTAGAGGTTCTAATTTTCAGGGTGCCGTTAATTATAACCTGCAATGGTTCCAGCACTTCTGTTTCAATATGCCGCATAAGCAGGCTGACAGTATTTTCTACCATTTCATCCGACGGCTGACTAAAACTGGTTAAATCATAACTCGGCCAGGCAGCAGGTGGAATATCATCATATCCAACAACTGCAATATCATCTGGTACCGCAAGATTAGCCTCATGTCTCAACACATCCATAACCACAAGAGCCATCGCATCATTCGCTACAAATACAGCGTCGGGGCGATCTTTTTGGGAAACCAGCCTGTGTGCTGCTTTATAGGCCTGTTCAGAATGAAAATTCCCAACGGCCCGAAAACTCAGATCAAAGCCATGTTTGGCCAAAATAGTGCAAAAGCCTGCTTCCCTGTCTCTTTGCGTTGATGCCCCTTCCCAGCCCGCAATGTAGCCGAAACTTTGATAACCCTCGGATATCAAATGACGGGCTACCTCTGCTCCACCTGAAAAATTATCTGTGGTAACAGAAGAAAAGCGTGAGCGTTCCTGAACACGATTAAATTGGACGATAGGTATTCCCACCAATTGGCATCTATCTGCCAGCTCTGAGGACAGCGCAACAGACGCTGTAACAATGGCATCAACTTGATATTCCAAAATTTCTTCAACAACCTCATCAATATTATTCGCGGTTTGCTCTGCCATAAAAACCAGCACATGATACCCTTGCTCTTGCAGTGCCTTTGATAATTTTTCGAGAACCTCTGGATAAAAATAATTATCTAGATAAGCAACAACCAACCCCACCATATAGGATTTGCCAGTAAGCAGTGACCTTGCAAGCCTATTCGGGCGATACCCAAGTGTTTCGGCTGCCTGTTTTACCTTTGCCGATGTCTTTGCTGAGGCAGAAGCCCCATCTGTAAATACACGGCTTACCGCAGATTGACTGACCCCGGCGAGACGGGCGACATCCGCCGAGGTGACCCGGCCAGATATATTTTGCCGGCTTAATAAACCTTGAGGTGTCACAGATTGTCTACTCATAATAGCACATCCATTTGCGGTTCCATATTTACAAATGGTTGCGCAGATGCAAGTTGACGCATTCTTCCCAATACATCCACGCCAATTTGTAACCACATGTCCAGCAGGTCGATCAATACCCAATTTTCGCGAAGAAGTCCTGCCTCTAGCCGCCAAAAATCCAGCGAGCGAAGGGTGATTTTCTGGCTTGTTGGCGCGATGCCAAGCCAGCCACCACCGCTCAGCGTTTGGGACATATTCGGCCAGCCAGTTACCGCAACATAGCCCCCCTCTGCAAAGAAATAGGGCGCTACTTCTTCAGGATATTGACCTCTATCAGGCATGGCATTTAAAAACGGCGTTTGGTGCCAGTTACGAAAGCCCTCTTTACCTCGACTACTACCAATGCCTGCAGGTCCATACCAGTTAAAATGCGGATGCCAGAATTTATCCAGCTCCATCACTTCTGCCCCGCCTTGCAATGGATAACGCTGCATGGCCGTCAGCATATCAATTACATGCTTAGCACTTGTATTTGCTTGCCTATCACATTCAATCAATGGAGCCAATCCATCCTGGCTGGCTGGCGAGGGTACATTCCATTCTCGGCCCAAAGAAGGACCCATTGGCCAAACGCGCGCCTGCATCATAAGCTCGGGCAGATCCCAGATTGCCTGCATCTCTGCTACCTTGCCGTCCACAAACCGGAAAAATTCGTGAAACCTGATATGAACGATATGTCCCGTTGGTGGAATTCCTAAAAAGGGTGCCATAAATCGGCCAAGATAATGGCCAGCGCATCCCACCCATTCTGTACCATCTTGGCTGGCACCAGCGATGCAAATCATATCGCGGCGTTCAGCATCCGGTAGCGCGCCTACAAGCGGGGAAAACACACCATCATATAGTTGGTCAGCCGAAAGATTGCCAAAAGGATGGTTAAAATGACAAACAGCATCATTAAAAAATAAGTTTTTCAGAATGTCCCGAATGGCGTGCTCATCAAAATCATATAAAGATTTACATAGAACTCTTATGACAGATTTGTTCTGCTGATAGGTATCGCTCATGGTAAGTCCCCTGCAGGTGGTCTAGGCGGGGTCTTGCGCCCCTCATCATAAGCTTCCCAGCCCTCTCCATTAAAACAATCCACACCAAGCTGGGCCAGAACATGCGGAAAATCTACCATCACCCAATTATTTGTAATTTTGCCATCAACCACTTTCCAGAAATCCATGTAACGGATTTCTACTTTTTTTCCAGTTGCTTCAATACCCATGAATATACCGGAATGCACTGCTTCCTGACGACCGAACGCGGCTGCCCATTCCCCCATATAGAGGCGGGCTTCATCAATGCAAACTTTGTCTGAAAAAGCTGCTTGAAACGGGCGTTGCCAATTATCCTGAAATTCGCGCAGGCTAGCTTTTGTTCCACAGCCCTGATTACCCATCCAGCGAAAATTGTTAGAAAAAAAGGCTCCGATATCATCAATCCGGTGATCGTTAAGCCCATCCACCATTCCTTCAATTAGATGGCGCGTTTCTTCAGTCTTAGACATATCTGTATTGCGGCTAAGCACGGCTTGTTCCGGACGAGACCCTTTAATCATCCCTCATCCTTTCACCGCACCAGCGGTTAGGCCAGAGACAATCCGGCGTTGAAAAAACATCACCATAATAAATAAAGGCGCGGTAGCGGATACCACTGCCGCTACAGCGAACATCACATTACCCTCGGTATAGGTTGTGCCAAGAAATGCAGCAATTTTTGGAACCATGGTGCGGTTTTCGTCAGATAACAGCATAGAGGTAACCGCAAAATCATTGTAGGCTAGCAGAAACGAAAAAAGCCCTGTTGTGATCACGCCCGGCCACATAACCGGTATAATTACAAATTTGAAGGCCTGAAACTGGTTGCACCCATCCACCTTTGCGCTTTCATCCAGTTCCTTCGGGATGCTCTGAAAAAAGGAATGTAGCATCCATAATGTGAAGGGCTGATTGATCGCGACCAGTACGATAATTGTAGTCGGCAATATCCCCCATAAATTCCACTCAAAAAAAGGTAGCAAATAGCCAGACACAAGCGTTATGGGCGGCATTGCTCTGAAAATCAGTGCCGTTATCAATAGCCAAAAAGTATAGCGATACCCTGAGCGCGATAAGGCATACCCACCCAAAGTGCCGATCGTTAACGAGGTGCACACAACAAAAAAACAAACAATTGCGGTGTTAATAGCGGACCGCCAGAACTCTTCTTGTATCCATGCCCCTGCATAACCGACATCGGTGAAAGATGAGCCATAGGTATCAGAGGTGTTTTTGCCAGTAAGCGCATTTGTCCAGTCAGCGATAGAGAAAAAATCAAGCTCAACCTTGAACGAACCCCACAAGGTCCAAAAAAACGGAAAGGCCGCCAAAATAACCCAAAGGGTAATAAAGCCATAAATCAAGGCTTTCAGATGTGCAGGATAACGATTAGCAACGCTATTCATCATGATTTTCCCTTAAAATCCTGCCACGTGCGCCACAGAACTGGCGAGAGCAGAACAGCCACCCCGAAAATGGTCAGCATGGATGAGGTCGCAGCTGCCGAAAGTTGGCGTGTCTCTCCTCCCAGGTCATTAAATATGATCCAGCTGAGCGACTGGGCATGCGCCTCGGCATTAAACCCAACGATAGGCTCAAAAACCCTAAAATTATCCATCAGCTGGATTAGGGCAACAAACATAATTAATGGCATCAAATGCGGCACGATAACATATCTAACCTGTTCCCAACGGCTCGCGCCATCAATTCTGGCTGATTCAATCTGGTCCATTGGCAAGGTCTGCAACCCTGCATAAAATACAACAAAGGCAAATGGCGCAGAATGCCAGACACCATAAACTATCAACATTACCCAGGTTAGCCCAGTCGAAGCTTTTAAAGATAAATCGGGATCAGATGCCATCCATTGAATAGCATTACCCAAAATGCCGCGACTATCTATCATCCAGAACAAAATCAGTGAGCCAATTAGCGGCGTAACAATCATTGGCAAAAGAGATACAAAAATAACCAGACCCTTGACCCGCTCACTGAGCGCATTCACGCTAAGCGCAATCATCAGGCCGAGGGCGATTAGCAAAGGGGTTACGGCAAAGGTAAAGGTCAAAGTAAAAGCCATAGCACGGTAGAAAGGCAAATTTCCAAGCTTGGCAAAAAATGCACTCCAGTTTTCAGATGTGACCCAGGCATCTTTAACCTCTGCTATTGCTAGATGGCCCCGGTCGAAATAGATATCCAGTCCAACAAACCGGCCAAGTGGCTCTGCTGCGCGGAGCGAGCTGGTCGCGTCCTGGTCTATTGTAGTTACTTTTTTGCACCCAAACGGTCCGCAATTTTCAACTGTTACCAAAACAGCTTCATGCGGCGTATGAACCGATTGCAATACAACCGATACCAATGGCAAAGCGATAAATAGCACCATCGCAAGGCCAGTTGGTAGAAAAAACCAGAAAAAAGTTGAATGTTTCATGGCGGACTATCTATCGTGAAAAAATTCAAGAAGAGGACCATGTCCCCTTCTTGAAACTAAATTTAATGGCCTAAAGAAAGCCTTTTTCCTTTGCAGCAGCAATATATGCTGCTTCAACATCAGCAAGTGCCTGTTCAGCCGACTCCTTGCCCTGCATGAAA
>MDTG01078721.1_pt1 | contig 32633 bp, 33 predicted proteins | sample 811421 | NCBI WGS metagenome assembly MDTG01 (sample SAMN05326645, study PRJNA326480) | marine metagenome | isolation source: seawater | place: Pacific Ocean: South East | collected 2011
AAGCGATACAGGCTGTTAAATACTGTGAAAGTATATTTCTTGAAAAATATAATGAATAATTCATTTAACCGTTAGACATAAACCAACGTCATTGTGGTCTATTCACAGTCAATTTAAGGGTTGTCACAATTCTTTTTCGTTTTGTGTAATTTTATTTTGAAATAATTCTTGACAGTGGCGTATATATAAACAATTCTTTTTGAGAAGATGTGGGAGTAGACCGAATTTCCTCAAAAGACTTATGTGACACTAATATTTTATCCCTGTACTCATGCTCTTCTTTTAATTCTCCGCTAGGAGAATAGAATTTCCAAATACCTTGTGGTTCTGCTATGTCAATAAAATTTCCTTTGGCCTTTAATTGGCCATTTGGATAATATGACCTGAAATGCCCCCTCAGCTCACCATATTTATAATTTTCTCTACTTTTTACCTGTCCATTTTCATAATAGAATATCCAAAACCCTTTTCGTTTATTGTCCTTATAATGTCCCTCACTTTCTAGCGCCCCATTTTTATAGTATGATTTGTAAGTACCATTTCGCTGGTCAGATTTTCCGATGCCCTCTTCTTTTATTTTGCCATCCGCATAATACGTTTTAAAAAAAGTTTCTTCTACTATAGTTTGAGGCTGATACGTGAGCTTTGATTTAAGTTTATTATTAACATAATGCCCAATACCCTGAGCCTGTACTGAGCAAAATGAAAATAACACTAAAAACAGTAGGGATATAAAGTACATAAAGAAAAATTAAAAAACCCCTAAATAGAATTCGTCACAATCAATTATATTTCCCTGTTCATCTAGGCATGTTTCTTGTTTCCACCACCAAATTGGCTCAAGGGCGTCTTCACAACGAATCTTCTCGCCATTTTCATCAAAACATTTTTCAAACACTTTTCTTTCTAAAATAAATGTTGTTTCTTTTTGAATCTGATTATTCTCATAATAAGACCGCCAAACATCATCCCGTTTATTATGTTTAAATTGTCCTTCATATTCTAATTGACCATTTTCCCACCATCCTTTCCAGACCCCCTCTCTTTGACCATGATTATAATACTCTTCGTATTCTAATTGCCCATTCTCATACCACCATAGATGCTTCCCCTCTTTGCTGCCATTTTTAAAATTACCTTCAAATTTCAACCGACCATTCTCATGCCATAATCTACATGTGCCGTTAAGTTTTTCATTTTTAAAAAACTTTTTTGATTTTAGATGACCATTTTTATAATATGTTTCTTGCGCAGATTCATCTACATTTCTAGATATACCTGTTTGAGCTTCTCCTCCAAAAAAGATAAGCCCACATACTATTAGTAGGATTTTTTTCATATATAAAAATTATTTGTTGCTAACTACAAATATAACTATATATATATGATTATAGTATATGCATTGCACATCTACATTTAAACACCATTAACTAGATTAATGAGGTATAATAGACGAGAGGGCTCTAAGCCCCCCCCTATTATCAGAATATACCCCCGTATAATTCGATATGCATAAATGCTAACGGAAAAATAAAAATATTATTATGTCCCCTCTTCTTTGAAAAATAATTTTCTGCTGTGAGGGGTAGTGTTTAAAATATAGAAAGATTGCATGTCATTATTATATACTCGAACTTTGAAAGTAGTATTTTGAAAATCTGGAACGTATCGAACGGTAGAGGATGTAATAGCCATATTCTTATATGTAGCCAAGCTATGTGTAACAGCTTCTATCCGAAACCTTCTTGGAGTATCTAAAAAAGGAAATTCCGAGTGAATAAAATACTCTATCCCTCCAACTAAAACACCATTTACAAAAACTAATTCTTCTAAAAGCGCTCCAGTTTCACTAAATACTTTTTTAATTTTCTTTTTAGGCTCCAAAGTAAAAATTGTTCTCCTATAATCAGGATCAAAGGAATTGGGACTATAAATATTTAAATAATCTGTATTATATCCAATATCATAATGTTGCGAGAGTCCAATTGTTTGCAAGAAAACAGAAAAAAATATTAATATCGATATCTTACAATAATTTAGCATAATCAATTAAACTCTGACATAGTCTTATCTATTCCCAAGATACAGAAATTAGTAATTGCATCAACAGCTATTTTAATAAAATCTGCTAATAGACGCTCTTCTGCATCGAGCCAGTGGCCTAAAACATATCGAGATTGTTCACTTGCTTTAAAATTACTGCCAATGCCAAATTTCATTCTTGGATAGAGAGATGTTTTTAGTTTTTCAATAATGTCTCTGTGTCCATTATGTCCACCGTGCGAACCCTTTCTTTTAAATTTGATTTTGCCAAAAGGCACATGTAAATCATCTGAAACAATTAACACATTCTCGATTTTAATGCTATGTAATAACATATAATAGCGAACCGCTTTTCCACTTAAGTTCATAAATGTGGTTGGCTTTAATAAGAAAACTTGACGACCCTTAATTTTAAGGGTAGCTATTTCTGCATATCTTTCGGAATTAAAGTCACTTTTATATTGGTCACAGAGTGCATCTGCTATTTTAAATCCTATATTATGACGAGTATCTTGGTATTTTTCACCAGGATTACCTAGCCCCACTAAAAGGAATTTATTCATAATGTAACCTTTAAGTACTTTTATTCTGCAGGTTTATCATCTTTTGGCGCATCCCCCTCTGTAGGCTTCTCATCTTTTGGTGCATCCCCCTCCTCAGAGTCTTCTTCTTCCTCTGTTTCAACTGCCGCTCTCGCTGTTTTAACTGCTACAATAACATCCGCTGAATTACTTAATAATGTGACACCATCTAATGACAGATCTGATACCCTGATTGCATGCCCAATTCGCAATTTAGTAATGTCTATCTCAATGGTTGACGGTAAATTTTCTGCAAGCGCCTCAACTAAGACTCTTCTCATGTTTAAACTTAACCTCCCTCCATTTCTAACACCTATTGAGTTACCTGTAATATTCACAGGAATATGAATCTTAACCGCCTTATTTTCTAATACTCTTAGAAAATCAATGTGTAAAATTTTGTCTGTAACAGGATGAAATTGAATATCACCCATTGTCACCTTAAATTGCTTTTCTCCAACAACAATATCAATTAAATAGACGTTTGGTGTATATACAATTTTTCTAAATTCATTTGAATGCGCATAGAAGTGAAACGGAGCTTCTTTTCCACCATAAATAACACATGGGACATTCTCTGCTTTTCTTAATTGTTTAGCGAACTTTTTTCCTAGATCTACTCTCGCTATTCCTTTTATAGATACCGATTTCATAATTATTTGATTTTTTTAAATTAAAAACTGTGAACTTATTGATTTATTATTATTTATACTTTTAATAACATCAGCAAATAAATTTGCTATTGTTAATACTTTAATCTTTGAATTTGATTTTTTCATTGGCAATGTATCACTAACAATTAGCTCCTGAATCACCGATTTTTCAATATTTTCATGTGCCTGACCAGATAACACAGCGTGGGTACAAATTGCACGAACACTATTTGCTCCCGCCTCCTTCATCATTTTTGCTGCTTTTACGATGGTTCCTCCTGTATCAATCATATCATCCACTAATATAATATCTTTTTCTTTTACATTCCCTATTAACTTCATTTCATGAACCTGGTTTGCCGTTAATCTTTTTTTATAGCAAATAACTATTTCGGAGTTAAAATACCTTGCATAAGCATTCGCCCTTTTTGAGCCACCTATATCAGGAGAAGCGATAGTCAAGTTTTTTAATTTTAATGACTCAATATACTCAATGAATACGGTTGACCCAAATAAATGATCCACAGGAACTTCAAAAAAACCTTGAATTTGGTCAGCGTGTAAATCAATCGTAATAATTCTTGTTGCGCCTGCTGAACTAATTAAATTGGCTGCTAATTTAGCCCCAATAGGAACTCTGGGCTTATCTTTTCTATCTTGTCTCGCCATGCCAAAATAAGGCACTACAGCAATGATCTCTTTAGCCGATGCTCTTTTAGCTGCATCAATCATTAAAAGCAACTCTAATAAATTGTCAAATGGTGGTGGCGTAGATTGAATAATAAAAACTTTCTGTCCGCGCACAGTTTCTTCGTAAGATGGTTGAAATTCTCCATCGCTAAAATTATAAAAAGCAATGCTGCCAAGAGGGAGTTCATAAGCTCTCGCAATTGCTTTAGCTAGAATAATTGAATGCCTTCCCCCAAATATTTTTACATTAGAATCCATGCTTTGAAATACCCCTTCTTTTTTTAGATAGGTTTGCAAACTTAATAAATTAATTGAACTTAATAAGAGAAAATTAAAGTAATTAATTTAGATTTGTCCCCTAAGTTATATTTTGCCCAGATGGCGGAATTGGTAGACGCGCTGGATTCAAAATCCAGTTCTGGAAACAGAGTGTGGGTTCGATTCCCACTCTGGGCACAAAAGAATTTGAGTTTCATGATGCATAATCAGACAAAACAACACAGATATGATCAAGCCTATATGAAAATGGCGAATGAATGGGGAAAATTATCTTATTGTAACAGAAAACAGGTGGGTGCATTAATTGTAAAAGACAATATGATTATATCAGATGGATATAATGGAACTCCTTCTGGATTTGAAAACACTTGTGAATTAGAAAATGGGGAAACCAAATGGTATGTTTTGCATGCAGAAGCAAACGCCATCTTAAAGTGCGCTAAACATGGCCATTCGTCAGAAAATGCTAGCCTATATTTAACCCATTCTCCATGTAAAAATTGTAGCAAATTGATTCATCAAGCTGGAATAAAAAGGGTTGTTTATCATAAAGAATATAAAGATTTAAGTGGTGTTGATTTTTTACTCCAAGCAAAGGTTGAAATTGTCCAATTAAAAGAATTAATATAAGAAATGAAAGGAAATAATAGTTCATTCATTTGGGGTATGTTAGGTCTGAGTTGTTTAATTTATCTATTCTTAGATGGTGAAAAGATTAATACCGATGAGAATAAAATTAGTGCCGTGCTTAAGCAAATTCAAAATAATTATGTGGACTCAATAGAAATAAACTCGCTTATTGAAAATACTATTAATCAAACACTCACCAACTTAGATCCCCATTCAATATATATGACTGCCGAAGAAGTTGAATCATCAATGGCGTCTATGGAGGGCAGTTTTGACGGAATCGGTATAGAGTTTTCTATTCATCGAGATACAATAATAATTGTTAGTATTATTCCGAATGGGCCTTCTGAAAAAAAGGGGCTTCAAGCAGGCGAAAGAATTGTTTTTATTGAAGATGAAGGAGTTGCAGGCATAGGCATAAAAAATCAGGACGTTATTGAAAAATTAAGAGGAAAAAGAGGTTCTCGTGTTAAAGTGGGGATAAAGAGTCCCCGAGATACTCTTACTAGATTTGTGAGCCTAATAAGAGAGAAGATTCCATTAGTTAGTTTAGATGTAGCATATGAAATTTATCCCAATATTGGCTACATAAAACTAAACAGATTTTCTGCTACTACATTTAATGAATTTAAAGTCGAGTTAAAAAAACTGAATAAAGAGGCAAACATAGAAAGCTTAATATTGGACCTGCGGGGCAATAGCGGGGGATATCTAGATCAAGCCATAAAAATACTAAACGAGTTTTTTGGGAACAATGAACTTTTAGTATACACAAAAGGGAATGCAAGAAAAACACAAAAATATTTTGCTGATTCGTTTGGAGCATTTAAAGATGGTGGTTTATGTGTTTTAATTGATGAAGGGTCTGCATCTGCAAGCGAAATAGTAGCTGGAGCCATTCAAGACAACGACCGCGGGATAATTCTTGGTGAACGAAGTTTTGGAAAGGGCTTAGTTCAAGAACAAATCTCTCTGCAAGATGGCTCTTTAATGCGGCTCACTGTTTCGCGCTATTATACTCCTTCTGGTCGCTGTATTCAAAAACCTTATTCTGAGAATCAAGAGGAGTATTTTTCTGAGATGTATATGCGTGATGACAGCCCTCAAACAGACACACTGCAAAAATTCAAAACCGTGGATGGAAGAGTTGTTTATGGGGGGGGAGGGATACTACCGGATCATGTTTTAAAATCTAAAAATGACTCTCTCCCAACAAGTTTGGTGTACCTATACACTAGTGAATTTTTTAATAATTTTGTTTTTGACTATGTTGATATGAACAGAGAACATCTAGACAAATTTGAAGACTTTCACCTTAGCAATGAAGCAGGTCAAAAAATCTTAGAAGAATTAACAAATTGGATAATTTCAGAATTAGGAAATAGCAATAACCAAAATACATTACAATTAGAAATTCAAGAAAACAAAGAACAAATTATTGAGAGAATCTCTGCACTAATTATTCGCCAAATGTGGGGTTGGCCCAAAATGCAAATATTTCTCAATCAAAATGATAAAATTATAGCAAGTTCATTATCTTTGCTAAAAGATTAAATAAATATATTATGGCATTTGAATTACCACAATTAAATTATGATTATAGTGCATTAGAGCCACATATCGATGCAAAAACAATGGAAATCCATCACTCTAAACATCATGCTGGTTACACAAACAATTTAAATAAAGCTATTGAAGGAACAGAGTTTGAAAACAAATCAATTGAAGAAATTCTAAAAACTCCAAATTTGCCTACGGCAATTCAAAATAATGGTGGCGGATATTATAACCACTGCTTGTTTTGGGAAATTTTAAGCCCTAACGCCGAACAAGCATCTAACGACTTTATTGCATTAATAGAAAAAAGCTTTGGAAGCTGTGATGCGATGAAAGAACAATTTGCGCAAGCTGCAGCAACTCGTTTTGGCTCTGGCTGGGCCTGGTTGTGTTCTAACAATGGGGAATTAAGTATTTGTTCTACTCCAAATCAAGACAATCCGCTCATGGTGGGCGGATGTGGAGGGACTCCCATATTGGGACTAGATGTTTGGGAACATGCTTATTATCTAAATTATCAAAATCGCAGACCTGATTACATTAAAGCCTTTTGGGATATTGTTAATTGGAAGGCAGTTGAAGCTAAATATCAAGCCTCTCTTTAATAAGTTGATTTAATTTAATTATAGGGATTCGTTCTTGTTGCATCGTGTTTCGATCACGCAACGTAACTTGATTGTCCGTAATTGTATCATGATCGACAGTAATGCAAAAAGGAGTGCCAATAGCATCTTGTCTTCGATATCGCTTGCCGATAGAGTCTTTTTCTTCAAAGTGACAAGAAAATGTTGATTTTAAATTCGTGAAAATATCTCGAGCCTTATCAGTTAACCCGTCCTTTTTTAGTAACGGCAAAACAGCTACACTAACAGGCGCTAATTTTGGGGGAATTTTTAATACTGTTCGCTGCTCATTATTTACAGTTTCTTCAACAAAAGAACCACACAAAATAGATAAAAATAATCTATCTAAACCCACTGATGTTTCAACTACATAGGGTATATAGCTTTCCTTTTGATCTGGATCAAAGTAGGATAGCCGTTTTTTACTAAAGTTTTGATGTTGAGATAAATCGTAATTTGTTCTCGAATGAATTCCCTCTAATTCCTTAAACCCTATCGGGAATTCAAACTCAATATCACAAGCCGCATTTGCATAGTGTGCTAAATTATGATGATCATGGAACCTATAGTTTCCAAAATTTAAATTAAGACTTTTATGCCAGTCCATTCGCGATTCTTTCCAGAAATTATACCATTTTATTTCTTCTCCAGGACGAACAAAAAACTGCATCTCCATTTGTTCAAACTCTTTCATTCTAAAAATAAATTGCCTTGCCACAATCTCATTCCTGAAGGCCTTGCCTATTTGAGCGACACCAAAAGGAATTTTTTTTCTAGCGCTTTTTTGAACATTTAAAAAATTTACAAATATTCCCTGAGCTGTTTCTGGTCTTAAAAACAATTTACTTGATTCATTGGCCAAGGCACCAACTTTTGTCTCAAACATTAAATTAAACTTCCTCACATCTGTCCAGTTGGTTGTTCCTGAAACTGGACATCGAATCTCTAATTCTTCTATTATGTTTTTCAATTCATCTAAGTTGTCTTGTTCCAATGAGTCCGACAACCTTTTACTGATAGATTTAATTTTATTGCTATACTTTACAACCCTAGGGTGTGTTGTTTGAAAGGTAGATAAATTAAATGAAGTCCCGAACCTTTTTTTTGCTTTTAATATCTCTTTATTGATTTTTTGCTGATATTTTTCCAATTCATCCTCTATTAAAACATCTGCTCTGTATCTTTTTTTAGACTCTTTATTGTCAATTAAGGGGTCATTAAATGCATCAATATGCCCAGATGCCTTCCAAATAGATGGATGCATAAAAATTGCTGAGTCTATACCAACAATATTCTCATTTTCCCGAACCATTGACCTCCACCAAGATTGTTTAATATTGTTTTTTAATTCAACCCCAAATGGCCCATAATCATATGTTGCTGCTAGGCCATCATAAATTTCGCTAGAAGGAAATATAAAACCATACTCCTTACAATGACTTATAATTTTTTTTAACTCTACCACTTAAATAATTTATACAGAATAAAATGTTTTCCAAATTTAGTTTATTTAAATAAATAATAGTTTTAATTATCTGCGCATTTTAAATATATTCAAAAATTAAATCTGAAAAAAAGTTAATAACAATCGTTGTTAAAAACTAAATCGATTTATTTTACTTAGTTTATTGTAATATTTAATTTAAAATTAAATCTTTGTTAACAGCAGATTCAATACGGCACGTTCGTGAATTTGTTAGCCCCCAAAATAAATTGTATAAATAAAAACTATTATTAAATATAGTAGCCTAGAGGTTGCTATTCGAGAACACTGACTGATATGCAAATTGAAAATATTTTTAAACGAAACTTTAATAAGAAGCCATTTGTGTTAGAAAAAATTACAGACGCCGTCTTAAGGGCGATGATATCAGTTAAAAATGGAGATGTAAAAGATGCTGAAAAAATTTCAATGGCAGTTCAAAAGGAATTAATAAAACGAACAATAGAAAGTCCTCGCTACACTCCCAATGTAGAAGAAATTCAAGACCTAGTTGAAACGAAACTTATGCAGAGCGAGTTTTTAGATGTGGCGAAAGCATATATCCTTTATAGGAACATGCAATCGAAAAAACGGGCGAGAGATATGTTTGAAAAACGCATCAATTTAAAGCCATATGAATATCCCGAATTATACGAATACGTTCCTGCAATTAGACACTCGTATTGGATCCATTCAGAGTTTAATTTTACAAGTGACATTCAAGATTTCAAAACCCGATTATCAAAAAAAGAGCAAACTGCTATCAAAAATACTATGCTCGCTATTTCTCAAATTGAAGTGGCCGTAAAGAGTTTTTGGGGAGACATGTACCAGAAGATACCAAAGCCTGAAATTGGTTCCGTGGGAGCAACATTTGCAGAGAGTGAAGTCCGTCATGCAGATGCATATTCACATTTATTAGAAATCTTAGGGCTGAATAAAGAGTTTGAGGTACTTAAAAAAAAGCCCGTTATTATGAAAAGAGTAAAATATCTTGAGACGGCTTTAGCGAATTCAAAAAGTGAAAATAATCAAGAATATAGTGAGTCCGTTTTATTATTTTCACTTTTCATTGAACACGTATCATTATTTTCACAGTTTTTAATTATCATGGCATTTAACAAGCATCGAAACATGTTGAAAGGAATTTCTAATGTAGTAGAAGCGACATCTAAGGAAGAACAAATACATGGTGACTTTGGAATCGATTTAATAAAAATATTAAAATCTGAACACCCCAATTGGTTTAATGATGAATATGAAGATAAAATTCAAGATATGTGCAAAAAAGCATATGAGGCGGAAAGTGCAATTCTTGATTGGATTTTTGAAGATGGAGAGTTAGAGTTTCTGCCAAAAAAACAAATAAACGAATTCATCAAAGACCGATTTAACAGATCCTTAGATAGCGTGGGTGTCAAAAAAGTATTCAAAACAGATGAAGAACTACTAGCTAAAACCGAGTGGTTTAATGATGAAATTATTGGTACAAAGCATGGAGATTTTTTTGTAAAGCGATCTATAAACTATAGTAAACGAACGCAAAGCATAACTGGAGAAGACCTGTTTGAAACCGATGATAAACTTGAAAAATATCTTAAATAAATTATGAAAAAAACAACCATCGACAACGGCATTAAAAAAGAGATCCAGGTTGACTCACACGACTCGAGAAGAGCGGATTTATTATCGGCTCGAAACAATCATCTTCAAAAAACAAGGAATCAAGAAAATGACGCTTTTAGTTGGTTAACTGATCATAGTAGAAGTTTTTTAGCTGCGGGATATTTAACTCCTGATCTAACTCCGGAAACACGAATTAGAGAAATCGCTGACAGGGCAGAAGAAATTCTTGGCATAAAGGGTTATAGTGATAAATTTTATGACTATATGTCACAGGGCTTCTTTTCATTAGCATCCCCAGTTTGGTCTAATTTTGGCAAGAAAAGAGGACTCCCGATAAGTTGTTTTGGGTCTAATATTTCTGATGACATGGGAAATATTCTATATACTCAATCAGAGGTAGGCATGATGTCAAAACTTGGGGGCGGAACTTCTGGATATTTTGGGCACCTTAGACACCGAGGGGCTCCAGTAAAAAATAATGGACAGGCTTCTGGATCTGTACATATTATGCAACTATTTGAAAGCATGGTTGATGTTGTGAGTCAGGGCTCAGTAAGAAGGGGTCGATTTTCGCCGTACTTGCCTATTGAACATAACGACATTTCTGAGTTTTTAGATATTGGAACTGAAGGGAATCCAATTCAAGAGTTAACACACGGAGTAACAGTAACCGACAAATGGATGACCGAAATGATCCAAGGTGATCAAGAGAAACGAAATACTTGGGCAAAAGTAATCCAAAGACGAGGTGAAATAGGCTATCCATATATCTTTTTTAAAGACAATGCCAATGATGGCGCTCCAGATGTTTATAAAGGTGGTAGTTATAAAATTAATGCTAGCAACTTATGTACTGAGATTATGCTTCCATCAAATGAAAAATGGTCATTTGTCTGTGTTCTGTCGTCATTAAATGTTCTACACTATGAAAAATGGAAAAACACTGACGCAGTTGAAACCATGGTTTATTTTTTAGACGCCGTAATCACAGAATTCACAGAAAAACTTGAAGTATATAAAAATTCTAAAGACAGAGATGATCAACAAACATTTTTGTTTATGGAGAGGGCTTACAATTTTGCAAAAGAAAATCGTGCATTAGGCCTAGGGGTCCTCGGCTGGCACTCATTATTACAATCTAAAATGTTAGCTTTCAATAGCGAAAAAGCGTTTAATCTGAACACAGAGGTATTTAAATTTATTAAAAACCGTTCCTACAGGGCATCTGAAGAATTAGCTAAAATGTTTGGGGAGCCAAAAGTATTAAAGGGACATGGTCGACGCAACACTACGCTAAATGCTATTGCCCCAACAACGTCCTCTGCTTTTATTCTAGGACAAGTTTCTCAGGGGATTGAGCCAATTTGGTCCAATATTTACGTTAAAGATATTGCTAAAGTGAAAACAACAATTAAAAATTCTTTTTTGGTTGATTTGTTAAACAAAAAAAATAAAAACACTAAAGAAGTTTGGAATAGTATTCGGGATTATGATGGCTCAGTACAGCATTTGGAATTCTTAACGCCGGAAGAAAAGGAAGTCTTTAAAACATATGCTGAGATTGATCAAATGGATATAATATATCAAGCATCAAATAGACAAGCCTATATTGACCAGGGTCAATCCGTCAATATTATGGTGCATCCAGATATGTCGCCAAAAGAAATTAATAAAATTTATATTACTGCATGGAAATTGGGGTTAAAATCTCTATACTATCAACATAGTATGAATGCGGCACAAAAATTCAAACAAAAAAAATCATGTGAAAGTTGTGAGGGTTAAATCTAACAGCCTGAATAAGAAGCTGCTATTATTTGAATGCACTTATTCCTGTGATATCGTGGCCAGTAATCAACAAATGAATATCATGAGTCCCCTCATATGTAATGACTGATTCCAAGTTCATCATATGACGCATAATCGGATACTCACCTGTAATACCCATTGCCCCTAAAACTTGTCTTGATTCACGAGCTATTTGAAGGGCCATTTCAACATTATTTCTTTTCGCCATGGAAATTTGAGCAGACGTTGCCTTACCCTCATTTTTTAAAACACCTAGTCTCCATGTTAAAAACTGGGCTTTGGTAATTTCAGTAATCATTTCAGCTAATTTTTTTTGCTGTAATTGAAATGATCCTATCGGCTTACCAAATTGCGTTCTTTCCGTTGAATATTTTAATGCCGTGTCATAGCAATCCATAGCCGCCCCAATGGCTCCCCACGCAATTCCATACCTTGCACTATCTAGGCATCCTAACGGAGCTCCCAACCCATCTTTACCTCTTAATAAATTTTCTTTAGGCACCTTGACATTTTGAAAAATAATTTCACCTGTAACGGAGCCTCTTAGGGACCACTTATTATGTGTTTCTGGTGTAGATACCCCCTCCATCTTTGTGTCTATAATCAATCCTTGTATTCTGTTGGTTTGATTCTTTGCCCAAACTACAGCAATGTCAGCAAAGGGAGAGTTTGATATCCAAAGCTTAGAGCCATTAAGTAAAAAATGATCTCCTTGATCTATAAACCGGCTTTCCATGCCCGCCGGATTCGAACCATGATTTGGTTCTGTTAGGCCAAAACACCCCATCATTTCACCGCTTGCAAGTTTTGGCAAGTATTTCTTTTTTTGATCATCATCACCATAAGCAAAAATCGGGTACATTACTAAAGATGACTGAACAGAGGCTGTTGATCTAATACCTGAATCACCTCTTTCTAATTCCTGCATAATTAAACCATATGATACTTGATCAAGCTCAGCACCACCATACTGATTGGGTATAAAAGGACCGAAACAACCTAGCTCACCTAATTTTGGAATTAGGCCCATTGGAAAAACACATGATTGACAAACTTCTTCAATAATTGGAGAGACCTCTCTTTTAATAAATTCCCGGATAGTTTTTCTTATTAGAAGATGCTCTGTGGTTAGTAATTCATCTAACAAATAATAATCTGGTGATTGAAAATGATCCTGCTTAGACATAAGATATTAATTTTGAAAGCAAAAATAATAATTTAGCTTTACAGAATGATTTAATAATAAAGATATTTTTGATGGCCTTTTATTTAAGTGACATATATACAATCCTGTTATTTCTTTCTACATTTATTTTTGGGATCTTGACATTTAGCGATAAAAATCGGTTGTTTTTTTTATTACAATATCCTTTTAATCAAAAATACTCTCTTATTTATCATCGACCCAACTCATTTGTTGTTTCTCTTTTAGCCCTTATAAATATACTAATCCTAGTGTCTATTCCTATATCCATTTATTTCTTTTCTACAACAGGAATAATGTCCCCATTTTTATTTGTCAAGATTCTGGCCCTGTTAACATTTTTTATTTTAATAAAAATTTACACCCCCTATCTGTTAGGGTTTATTTTTGAATGGAAAGATTTTGGGAAAAAACACTATTACGCATACACAACTAAGTTATTATTCTGTTCAATGATTTTTTTGCCTATAATTTTATTTGTTTCATATTTTAAGGAAGGTTTAATTATAATCCAAGCGCCCTTTACCCTATCATTTATTTTTGGTTTTTTATATTTTATTTTGAAAATAATTATGCTATACCGACTAAATCTCCTTGTGATTACATTTGTTTTTTATAATATTTTGTACCTTTGTGCTCTTGATTTATTACCGTATTTAATATTATTCCATTTAATTAGATTAGTATTTTAAAGTTAGATTCGAATGGCCAAAAAAATGAAAATTTTAATTGCACAACCTGTCCCAACGACACAGAATTCTCCATTTCATGATTTAGCAAAAAAAAGAAACCTGCAAATCGTATTTCAGCCATTTTTAACTATTGAGGGAGAAACTGTAAAAAATATCCGACTCAAGAAGATTAATGTCCCAAAGTATACTGCTTTAATTTTAACTAGCAGAAACGCTGTGAATCATTATTTTAGGATATGTGACGAAATGAGAATCACTGTGCCTAATTCAATGAAGTATTTTTGTATATCTGAGGCGGTGTCATACTATCTTCAAAAATATATAGCCTATAGAAAGAGGAAGATATATTCTGCAAATAATAATTTTTCAGAACTGATTGAAATAATGGCTAAACATGAAGAAGAAAGGTTTTTGTTTGTTTCTAGTAATTTTATCAAAAATGGGATTTTAGAGGAATTAAACAACAGTGACATTAATTATACTCGTGGAGTTTTTTTTAATACTGTTGCCACGAATATTAAAAAAATAAAAATCCAAAAATTTGACATGCTAGTTTTTTACAGCCCTAGAGATATCGCTTCACTCTATGAAAATTTCCCAAAATTTCAACAAGAGAATATTAAAATTGCGGTGTTTGGTGAAGGAACATATAATGCTGCTGTAGAAGCAGGACTAGAAATTAATATAAAAGCTCCAAATGAAAAACATCCATCAATGAGCATGGCTATTGATGCCTATATACAATCACCTAAAACTAGAAAATGAAATTATCATTTTCTAAACAAGATCGGAATTTAAGCAAAATTAATATCAATAAATTATATAAAGCGGGAGTCCGCTTACATGGGAGTCAATTAACAATTATTTGGGGAGAAAGTGACAGTCAAACAGAAGATCCAATCAAAGTATTAATCTCTGTTCCAAAAAAAAATATAAAAAAAGCTGTCGACAGAAATTATACAAAAAGAGTTATCAGAGAAAGCTTTAGGGCAAATAAGCCCCAAATATATAGCCTGCTACTAAAACCCCTAGAAGTTATTATAATTTATAATAAAAGTACTTTGCCTGAGTTTAATAAATTAAAAACAGAATTATTACATTTACTTAATCTGATTACATTAAATGAAACAAATACATAAGATTTTAATTTATTTAATTCAACTTTATCAAGTTACAATTTCACCTATTTTGGGACAAAACTGTAGATATTCTCCAACATGCTCTAATTACTGTATCGACTGTTTTAAAAAACATGGAACAAAGCAAGCTATATCTCTTGGACTTAAACGAATTTTTAGTTGCCACCCATTTGGGGGGTCAGGATATGACCCAGTCCCTTAATGAACCTTATTAGACTTTAATTATGAAAAAATTATATTACATATTATTTATTATCATCACAACCATATTACTAACTCCATTTGCATCGAATTATTTTGAAATATCAAAAAATCTAGAAATTTTTAATAATATCTATAGAGAACTAGAAAAGTCTTATGTGGAAAACATCAATCCGGGTGAATTGATGGAAGAAACAATAGATAATATGTTAAAAACACTCGACCAATGGACAGTTTATATACCCGAATCAGAAGTGGAAGATTATAGAGAAAGATCAATCACTGGAGAATATGGTGGAATTGGGTCAAAAATTCGAAAAATTGATGACTATGTGGTTATTGCAGAGCCCTTTAAAGGGTCGCCTTCTGACAAAGCAAATTTACAAATCGGGGACAAAATTATTGAAATTGACGGACAGAAAATGAAAAATATGAGTACGGAAGATGTAAGTGAATTGTTAAGGGGAGCCGCCGGAACATCTGTTAACATCAGGCTCAAAACACCGTCGAACAAAATTAAAACTGTTGCGATTACAAGAGAAAAAATAAAAACGGCCACCGTACCTTATTATGAATTAATCAATAATAATACCGCCTATATTAAATTGACTCAATTTAAAAGAAGGTCTTCACAAGAGGTGAAAGATGCATTAATTGATTTAGATAGTTTATCTAACAACGAATTAACCGGACTTATTCTTGATTTACGTAATAATCCTGGTGGATTATTACGGGAATGCCTGGAAATTGTAAACTTATTTGTCCCTAAAAATGATACTATTTTAACTGCAAAAGGCAAAAATACGGCATGGAATAAAACATATATCACAAAAAAAGATGCACTATACGAAAATTTGCCGGTAGTAGTGTTAATTAATGAACGATCCGCATCTGCATCTGAAATTGTAGCTGGCTGCCTTCAGGATCTAGATAGGGGTATTGTAATGGGAAGAAACTCTTTCGGGAAAGGGCTAATTCAACAAAATCAAAAACTGTCCTATAACACACAATTAAAATTAACCGTGGCAAAGTATTATACTCCATCGGGTAGGTGTATTCAAAAGAACCCTGAATACGAAAATAAAGAGGATAAGCATCTAGAAACATCGTTTTTGACAAAAAATGGCAGACATGTATTCGGTGGAGGGGGGATTAGCCCTGACATTGAAATGGAAGAAAGGGAGAATGCGAAAATAGTTTTTTCCCTCCTTAAAGACAACCACATTTTTAAGTTTAGTGACAATGTGTTTGAAACAATTACGTTTCCAAATTCACCAAAAGAATTTATTCTAACTGATGAGCTATTCTCACAATTTCAAAATTATCTCGAAAAAGACAGTTTTGAGTTTTCAGTATATTCAGACGAGGTCGTTTCATTATTAGAAGAGGCATTAGATGAGGAAAACTATTTAAGTACAATGGAAGATGACATAGCTTTACTAAAAGCTAAAATACTAAATGAAAAAAAAATGGATTTAGCGCGACATGAAATAGACATTAGAAGGAGGTTGGCAAGTGAATTAATTTTAAGGCGTTTTTATAATCAAGGTGTGATTGAATATGGCCTACAAAATGATCCTTATTTAGATAGTGCTACTGATGTTTTAAATGATCCTTCAAAATATATTGAAATTTTATCAGTGAAATAATAACGCAAAACACATGTCTGATATTAGCAGAAATGATAGCATAAAAAATATTAATAATATACTGCTATTAGCATTATCCTTTTTTATTAGTGTCTCGATATATATTACTGATTTGGTAATTATATTATTAGTGTGTTCTTGGCTAATCTCCGGAAAGTATAAAAAAAAACTAACGTTCCTCTGGAGCAACTCATTTACATTTTCAGTAATATGTTTTTTTATATATTTCTTAGTAAGCTATTTTTGGTCCGACAGTTCTCTCTGGAATAATACAACACAAAAACAAATTCTACTATTAATGATCCCTATTCTATTTACTTTAGAATTCGATCAAAAATATATCAATAAAGCAAAGCATGTGTTTATTTTAGGTCTTGTTTTTAATGTTTTTCTTTCAGTTTTTACTCTTTTTTATCCGGATAACCGCTGGTTTAAAAAGGGGCATTATGAACCAGACGTGTTTCTGCGTGGCTTTATAGACCACTTTGATTATGCTATTTTTTTATGTTTTTCTATTTTTTTGCTATTCTCGTTTTTAAATAAAACCAATTTTAAAAAAATCATTTTTTTATCTGCCATTTTTCTAATTACACTATTAAACTCTTATGGTCGTGTTGGCATTATTTCTTTTTTTCTTTTTTTGCCAATAATAATTTTATGGCTTAAATCCAATTTTCGGATTTATTACCTTTTGACATCTGTTTTATTTGGTGTTGGAGTTTCATATGCCATATTTCCACCTTTAAACAATCGAATAAATGAAACTTTTAAAAGTTTTAAAATACTATCCTCTGGATTATCCCTAGAAGAAAAAATTGAAAATGATGCTATTTACATGAGTGCCCATAACGACACCCTCTCAAAAGAGTATTTTATAAGAGAAATAAAGAAAAACAAACAATGGGTTGAAGATATTAAAAATAAATCTCCAGAGTACGAAACAAGTATTGGCCAAAGGTATCTATATATTAAAAACAGTCTACACTTAATTTCTAAAAGGCTATTATTTGGTTTCGGGGCACATCAATTTGAAGCAATATACAAATATGGATTTCCAAACAATAAATCGATTAAACATCCTCACAATAATTTTATTTTCATTTTAGTCGAATTAGGATTGATTGGGGTTGGACTGTTATTATATATATTCTATTCCTTAATCAAGTATTTTTTACAAAGCAACCGACGTGATTTTTTAAAATTCCTTTTCCCAATTTATTTTATGTGGATCATGCTTTTTGATAATTATTTTTTAAATCACAATACACTAGTATTTTTTTGCCTCCTCTCATTTCTAATATATTATGACAACAAGAAAGACAATTCTTATCAGCAGTAAACTCTCTTAATTCGGCGAGACAACGTTGACATAATTTCATGTGGGATTGTGTTTAATTCTTTTGCTAAATCTGAAATTAGTCGTTGTTTTCCAAAATATATAATCTCATCTCCCTCACATATATCCTGTACCTTAGAAAGGTCTACAATACAACTATCCATTGATATGTTTCCAACTGTTGGCAATAAACTTCCTTTATAATAAAATTTCAGCCCACCATTTCCCCAAGCCCGTTGAAGCCCATCGGCATATCCAAATGGGACAACCCCAATCTTCATCCTTTTTTTAGCAACAAATTTTTGATCATATCCAACCGTGTCATTTTTTCTAATTATTCTTATTTGCGAAATTAGACATCTAAGTTCAGAAATAGGCTTTAAATTAACATCTTTGATCCCCCCATATAATGCTAAACCAATTCTAGAATAATCAAATGCAGAAAGTGTATCAACAAATCTAAGTAAGCCAAATGAATTGTGTATATGTAGTTTGATTGGAATATTTAGCCCAAATGTAAATTGTTTTTTAATTTTTATTAATTCGTTTATTTGCGCTATGGTGAATTGATCGTCTCGTTTATTTTCTGAAGATGCTAAGTGTGAATAAATCGACTTAACTTGTATTTTTTTTAACTCTTTAAGGGAGATGATTAATTGCTGGATTTCAGAAGTATTAAATCCCCACCTATTCATTCCTGTGTTGATTTTAATGTGTACTAATACTGGTGTTTTATTTTTTTCCTCTGGCGAGATATTCTCTATAGATTTGACAAGTTCATTTAAAATAATTTTATTATAAATAACTGGTTCTAAGTTATGTTTGATTAATACTTCCACGCTATGAACTCCGGGATTCATAACCATAATACTACTTTTAATATTGTGTGCACGTAGCCGAACCCCCTCTTCAAAATCTGCGACACCAAAATGCCGAATGCCTAGTTTTTCCATTTTCTGTACAATTTCAATATCTCCATGGCCGTACGCATTCGCTTTAACCATAGCAACAATTTTCATTTTATTGGTGATTTTACTAATATAATTGATATTGTTCTCTAATTGAGAAAGGTCTACATATAGCCGGGTGCCATATAATTCATGTTTCATTATTTAACATATTTTTTAAAACAAGTTTCACACAATGCCTCATATTTTTCAGCATCACCAATAACAACCTGACTTTCCGATTCTCTTTGTTTTCTATGTGAATATGTTGCCTCCAAACCACATTGATGGCATTTTGCTTTTAGCCAAGTTACAGAATTAGACATTTCTATAATTTTTGACATATAGCCAAATGGCTTATTTAAATAATCTTTTGCTAGACCCGCTAAAATAATTGAAATTCCCTTTGACGAAATCTCACGAATATCTTCAATAATCGGGCTGTCAAAAAATTGCGCCTCATCCACGCCCAAAACACTGATATCATCCAGGTGCTTTGATATATCTAAGAGACGATTAACTTGAATCCCTGTTTCAAATACACCATCATGTGTGCAAATTTTGTTTTCCATATCACGAGTGTCTAAAGCTGGCTTAACTAATAAATACTTTTTATTTGTTGACTTTAACCGATTAATTAATTCGGTTGTCTTTCCTGCAAACATGCACCCAGTAATAACTTGAATCTCTTTCATAATAAATTATATTAACTAAATTAGTGATTTCATAATTAGTATGGAAAAACTTATTCACATAATTCCAACACCCATTGGAAACTTGGAAGATATTACTCTCCGAGCAATCAGAATATTAAAAGAAGTCGACTTAATTCTAGCGGAGGATACTCGTGTAACTAAAAAATTACTTTCTCACTATAACATAAAAAATAAAATGCTATCATACCACGCATTTAATGAGCATAAAATATTAAATAAAATAATAGATAAAATTCATGCTGGAATTAAAATTGGTGTTGTATCAGATGCCGGGACCCCAGGAATTTCAGACCCAGGATTTCTATTGATTAGAGAGTGTCTTCAGCAGGGGATTGAAATTAACTGTCTGCCTGGACCAACAGCTTGCATTCCAGCTCTAATTAAAGCTGGATTGCCTTGTGATAGATTTATTTTTGAAGGGTTTTTGCCAATTAAAAAAGGAAGGAAAAAGAGATTAACAACTATCTCAAATGAAAGCAGAACAATTATTTTATATGAATCTCCTCATCGTATTTTAAAAACACTACGTGAGTTAAGTCAATGCTGTCCTAAAAAAAATATTGTTGTATTAAAAGAGTTAACCAAAATACATGAAAAAACCTACAGGGGAGAAATTAATAATATCATTAATGACATTTCTAAATCTAGACTCAAAGGAGAATTTATAATAGTATTAAATGGGGAAAATTGACAATCAAATAATTATTGCTGGACCATGTGCCGTAGAAGGGAAATCACAACTTTACGACACTGTTAAAAATATATATATGCACACCCATATCATTCGTGCTGGCATATGGAAAGGCAGAACCTCTCCTCAAGACTATTCCGGGGTTGGCGAAGAGGGATTAACTTGGATTCAAGATCTTCAAAAAAAATACCATAGACCCTTTGCAATTGAAGTGGGCACCGTGCGACATGTTGAGTTAGCTCTAAAAAAAAACATAAAAATAATGTGGCTAGGAGCGAGAACAACTGTCAACCCTTTCGCCGTTGAAGAGCTAGCAGCCTCATTTAGAGGGCTCAATGTTGAAGTTTGGGCAAAAAACCCCATCATCCCAGATATAAAACTATGGATCGGTGCAATTGAAAGACTGAGGCGAGTGGGTTTAAAAAATATAAAAACTATTCACCGAGGATTTTATTCTGAGCAAAAAACTCCGTATAGAAATCACCCTAGATGGGATCTATTAAACGATTTTCAACATTATTGCCCAGAAATCCCTATAATCTGTGACCCTAGTCACATTGCTGGCGACACTAATCATATAGATTTGATTTCTAGAGATGCGAAGAAAAAAAATGTAGATGGATTTATGTTTGAGGTTCATAACAATCCCCCAAAAGCCCTAAGTGATTCACGGCAACAATTGACACCAAATAATTTTAAACAGTTAATGGGAAATCTTAATTTTTTCTAAGCCAACCGACCAAGTTTTTTTTGTATTTTTTTTTCAACTTGACTTAACTGAGAAAATTGTTTTATAATCGATTCATTGTTATGTTCCTCTTCTTTAAGTTGCAACAACAATGCTTTGAGTATTTCTTGAACTCTCTTCAACTTAAATCTTAAAATTGATTCCTTCGTAACCTTGGCTAAAATATCTTCCTCTTGAACCACGATAATATCTTTATCTTCCCAATTACTTAAGAAATGTGAGTCTCCAATTAACAAAGCACTTATTTCTCTAAATTTTAGGTTTTCGTGATTAAGAAAATCATCTTTTGCAAAACCCTCTCCAGATTTAATTTTTTCTTTTATGATATTTAATATGTCATTAAAGATAGGGACCGTAAATGTAGTATTTATATCCCGACTGTCTTTCTCTAGCTCCATAATTATGAAACCTGCGAGCGTGATATTGGAGCTGTTAATCAGTAGGGTTTTAGTCGTGCCATAATTTATTAACAGCCTAACTAAATGCATCTCTTCTCGATGATTTTTTTGTAAAAATTCATGACTCAGACCCGTGTTCGATTCTTTATTCACATCTTTTTTAAGTGTTTTTTTGGGGGGCATTTTTGCTCTCTGTCCTACTTGAAAATCTAATGCCTGAACTAAGTGTTCTTGACTTATATCTAATATTTTGGAGGCTTTTTTAATATAAAAACTTTGTGAAATAGTGTCCGAAATTAAAGAAATAGAAGAGACTATCTCTTTAGCAAGCTTAATCATTTCTTCATCATCTCCTCCCTGTGACAGGGTGTACTTAAATTCAATAAAATCTTGCTTATTTATTTTTATATAATTATTTATAGTTTCTATGTTTTCTTTTTGCAGAAACGAGGACGGGTCTTCTCCTGTTGGCAGTTGTAGTATTTTTGGCCTAAGCCCCTCTTTCAATGACATATCTATAGCCTTGAGTGTCGCATTGACTCCAGCATTATCAGAGTCAAATAAGATACAGATATTGTCCGTGAATCTATGAATTAGTCGAAGCTGATCTTTTGTTATGGCGGTTCCACAGCTAGAAACAACATTTTTTATCCCAAATTGGGAAAGTGCCATGACATCAGTATATCCCTCAACAATATAACAAAGATCTAGTTTTTTAATCTCCTTTTTTGCAAGATGTAAACCATATAGTATTTTACTTTTCTGATATAGTTCAGAGCTATCCGAATTTAAATACTTTGGAGATTTACCGTGATCACTTAACACTCTAGCTCCAAACCCCACAACATCACCATTAAGATTATGGATTGGAAAAATAACTCTTTCACTAAACCGAGTAGATTCATTCTCGTTAATTATCTTCGTGGCATGAAGGTATTTTAAATTATATCCGTTTTTTTTTGCCTCTAAAGCCAGCTTATTATCTAGGCGGTCACAATAGCCTATTTCAAATAGTTCAATGGTGGATTTTAAAAAGCCCCTGCCCTCTAGGTATATTAATGCTTTATTTTTTTTACTATGAAGCGTGTTTTTAAAAAAGTCTTTTGAGAAATTTAAAACTAAAATTGTCGCTTGTCTTTCATTTTCTTTTTCTTGAGCTTTGGAATCTAACTCAACATATTCGACATTAATGTTATACTTTTTAGCCAAAAACAATAATGCATCTGGATAAGTATATTGTTCATGTTCCATTAAAAATGAAATTACATTGCCTCCCTTTCCGGAGCTAAAATCTTTCCAAATTTCTTTTGCTGGAGAAACAACAAAAGAAGGAGTTTTTTCTTCATTAAATGGGCTTAGGCCCTTGTAATTGGCTCCCGTTTTTTTCAAAGCAACAAACTCTGAAATCACATCTTCAATTACAACAGTGTTAAAAATTTCATCTATGGTTTTTGCAGAAATTTTCATTTATTTCTTTCTATCAATTAAAAATCTTACTAATGAAGATATTGATTTTTTATATTTCCCGTCTTTAAAACTACTTATAATATTAAGCGCATCATTATATTTTTTCTGAATAATGAGTTCTGCCTCTTCAATCCCCTTATATTTTACAACTAGTTCTTTAATGTATATATATTGACTTTGTGTGTTTGTTTTTTTTCTTAAAATTCGAAAAACCCTACTTCTCTCTATGATGTTCATTTTTTTTAATGACGATAATAATGGGAAATTAATTTTTCCCTCCTTAATGTCGTTCAATGGCTGCTTTCCACTAAAACTGATATTGGTGTAGTCTAAAATATCATCTTTTATCTGAAACAAGATTCCTAATATTAATCCTAAAGACCTTAACTTGTTCAAATCCTCTGTATTAGCATCTGCCGCAACGCCTCCTAGCTCAAAAGCACATTCAAATAAAACACCGGTTTTTAATTCTATGATTTTGAAATACTCTAACTCTGTTAGGTTTAATTTTTTTGTCTTTTCAATTTGAACCAACTCGCCCTCTACCATCTTTTGAACAACATTAGATATTAGCCCCAATGTATCATAATCTTTCTTTAAAACTGATAATTCTAACCCTTTTGCTAGAAAATAGTCACCGGTAAGTACTGCTATTTTATTTTTCCAAATAGTGTTTGTCGCAAACTGACCCCTTCTTATTTGTGCATCATCTACTATGTCATCATGCACTAATGTGGCTGTATGAATTAATTCTATTAAAATTGCACTTCGATATGTTTTTTCGGTAACACTATTTACTAGTCCTGATGCAATTATAGTACAAATAGGACGGATTTTTTTTCCTGAATTTTTACTTATGTATTTTGTTATTTTATGTAACAATAGGGCTTTTGTTGATAGTGTATTTTTAAATTCACTATCAAATCGATCAATCTCTTCTTTGATTATTTCTTGGAATTTTATCACAATTTTTGTTGAGTTGCAAGTTGCCCACAAGCAGCGCCAATATCTTCTCCTCTACTTCGTCTTAGCTTAACTAAGATATTGTTTTTTGTTAATAATTTTAAAAACTGATCTGTTGTCTTAACGTCTGACTTTTCATATCCACTATTTGGCACACTATTATATTCTATTAAATTAATCTTGCTTGGTATGTTTTTACAAAAATCCATTAATAATTTAGCATCTTCTTGCGAATCATTAACTCCCTTTAATAAGACATATTCGAATGTTGGTTTTATTTTTGTTTTCTCATAGAAGTATTGTAAGGCCCCTTTTAATTCTTTCAAATTATTAGTTTTATTGATTTCCATAATCTGATTTCTTTTTTGTTCATGTGCCGAGTGTAAAGATACTGCTAAATTAAAATTTGGATTTAGCTCTGCTATTTTTCTGATCATTTTGACAACCCCCACCGTAGATACTGTAATTCTTTTACCCGACATACCCATGCCATCAGAGTTTGTAATATAATGAATGCCTGTTAAAACATTTTTAAAATTTAATAATGGCTCCCCCATTCCCATAAAAACTATATTAGTAATGGATTTTTTAAATTTTTTAATCGAGTATTGATTGATTAAAACTACTTGATCATAAATTTCACCTGCTGTTAAATTGCGATATAATTTTAATTGTCCAGTAGCACAAAACTTACACGCCAAACTACATCCAGCTTGTGATGAAATACATGCCGTGAGTCTATTTAATTGCGGAATTAAAACCCCTTCTACTATTTTATCCTTGTCCAAAACAAAAAGAAATTTAACGGTTCCATCAGCACTTTGCTTTAATGTGTGTATTCTAAGGGGGGTAATTGAAAAATGCTCTTTCAACAACTTTCTTTCTACTGTGCTAATATTCGTCATTTGATTAAAATCAAGGACATGATGCCTCCATAGCCAATCCCAAACTTGTTGTACTCTAAATGATGGTCTCTTATGATCTTGAAAAAACCTTCCTAATTCCTCTTTTGTTATGCATCTAATATCTTTTTTTGAATTTGTCATTGATGTTTTTTGATGAATTTATAAATCATAGGTGAAAGAAAATAATCTAAATCCGTCGTTATTTTGATGTTGTGCTCTAACCCCTCAACGAGATGAACAGGAGCAGATTTTGAAAAAAAATCATAGACTGAAGCATCGTCAAACATTGCGTTTGGTTTTTTAAAGTCTCTAACATGGCCTTGATCCGAGTCTAGTTTGTGAGATTCATGGGCCCTAACATATGCTTCATATATTTTAAATAAATTAAAAACCTGAGGTGTTTGGGTTGTAATATATGACTCCCTATTTATTGAAATAGATTTTTGTGATTCTTGTGTAAAGGTCCTTATGGAATTTTTTAAATTTAAAACTGGTATCGCTGTATTAAAACGGTTCGCGTTATCGATTAATTCTAATATAAATTTCTCATTAATAAATGGGCGAGCCGCATCATGAATACTTACCAAGACTGTTTTTGCCTCATTATAACTGAATCTGTTCATGACGTTATTATGAATAATTTTTAAACCCTTAAATACTGTATCTATTCTCTTCTTTCCCCCATTATAAATTGTATGCTTTATGCTAAAATGATGTTTCTTACAGAGCTTGGCCCACTCCAAATCATATTTCTTTGGAAGGGCTATATATAGGAGTGTTTCCGGGTGTGCTAGACTAAACACCTTTGCGCTATGCATGACAATTGGTAATTGATTTAATTCTAAAAATTGTTTTGGTGTTTTATTATACTTTAATCTAGATCCTTTCCCCGCGGCTAATATTAATGCATAATGAATCATCTGTACGCTATCATTAAATTATGAGCATACAATCGCCATAACTTAAAAAGTTATATTTTTCTTTTATGGCTTCCCGATATGCCTTCATAATTAACTCATGGCCACCAAAAGCAGCAACCAACATTAACACTGTTGATTTAGGGCTATGAAAATTTGTTAACATACAATTAGTAATTTGAAAATCATATGGAGGAAAAATGAATTTATTTGTCCAGCCATTAAAAGATTTAAGGCTTTGATAGGAAGAAACTGGTGTTTCTATAGCTCTAACGGTGGTAGTTCCAACTGCACAAATTTTTCTTTTTTTAGCGAGACCATTATTTACAATTTCTGCAACAGAAGATGGAATAAAGACTTCTTCTGAGTCCATTTTATGCTTGGATAAATCTTCTACTTCAACTGGACGAAAAGTTCCAAGACCAATATGTAAAGTGAGTTTTGGAATATGAACCCCTAAAATTTCAAGTTTTTTTAATATAATTTTGCTAAAATGCAGTCCTGCAGTAGGTGCTGCAACAGCGCCTTTATGCTCAGCATAAACCGTTTGGTACTTTTCTTCGTCCTCTGCTGTAGGTTCCCTATTTATATATTTTGGGAGTGGAGTCTGTCCTAATAACTCGATTTTCTGCTTAAATTCATCATAGGGCGCATCATGTAAAAACCTCAATGTTCTCCCTCTAGAGGTTGTGTTGTCGATCACCTCTGCTATGAGGTCATCATTCTCTCCAAAGTATAATTTATTGCCAATTCTAATTTTTCTTGCTGGATCTACAAGCACGTCCCATAGTCGACTTTCTTTATTTAGTTCTCGCATTAAAAAAACTTCAATTTTAGCGCCTGTTTTTTCCTTATTCCCATATAATCTAGCTGGAATAACTTTCGTGTTGTTAAAAACCATAACATCTCCTTCATCAAAATAATCTAAAATGTCTACAAATTTTTTATGTTCAATTAGACCCGAATTTCTATGCAGAACCATCATTCTTGAGTCATCTCGGTTCAATAATGGTTCTTTTGCTAATAGTTCCGGGGGTAATTTAAAATCAAATTGGGAAAGTTTAAGCTTCATGTCGTGCCCTAAATTAAAATTTGAACCCAAATATACAAAAATATCGCATGTAAATTTTGGATCATATTTCCACTTATTATAAAGATTGATATATATCTTCTATATTAATCGCTTTTTTTACATTATATGCGCCAATTTTGGTTCGAGTTAAAGAGTATAAATATGCGCCACAGCCAAGACTTTTTCCAATATCACTAACCAAACTGCGAATATATGTTCCCTTGCTGCAATTAACTTCAAACTTCAAAAATGGCAACTTTAGTTCTATGGCTGTAAGTTCTTTAATGTAGATGTTTCTTGAGGCTAACTCAAGGTTTAATTCTCCCCTACGGGCCTTCTTATATAATCTTTCTCCATTTATTTTTACAGCGGAAAACATAGGGGGCTTCTGTTTTTGAAGGCCAAGAAATTGAGAAAAAACAGCTTTAATTTGATCAAGCGATATATGTTGAAAACTTTTCGGCTCTCTTTCGTTTGTTTCGGAATCAAAGCTATCGGTAACAAAACCTAGCTTCATGACACCAACATATGTTTTATTAAGACCTTCAAATAACTTAATTGTTTTTGTTTTTTGTCCTGTGCAAACAATTAACAGCCCAGAGGCTTTGGGGTCTAATGTTCCCGCATGTCCTACCTTTATTTTCTTAATATTATATTTTTCTTTCAACATGCCTCTTATTTTTTTTACCACATCAAATGATGTCCAGTCTATTGGCTTATTAACCAACAACATTTTAGATAATTTTTCAGCACAATTCATATAATAATGATCCAAAAAGTAAAGCCCAAAATGATACAATAGTAACCAAAGTATTTAAGGTTATTGTTTTGTACAATCACGATCATGTACCGGCACGCCAATAAACCCGAAAAAAAAGAAGCAAAAAAAGCAATTATAAGTCCTTTGAATTCAAGCTCTTGAGAATGAGTGTTATTTAAAAAATCAACAAATTTAAGTAGTGCTCCTCCAATAATTGGAATCAGTCCCATTAGAAAAGAAAATTCTGCTGACTTTTCCCTATTCACGCCTAAATATAATGCCGTTGAAATTGTTGCTCCAGACCTAGAAATTCCTGGGATTATCGCTAATGCTTGTGCAAAGCCTATACAAATAGCATGCATAAAAGTAATTTCATAGTTAGATTTTTGAAAAAAATTTGTAGCAATTAATATAAACCCTGTAATAATTAACATTATACAAACTAGTAGCGTAGCATCATTAAAAAGCCCTTCAATATATTGACTAAATAATAAATAGACAAGAACGGTTGGAATGGCGGAAACAAGGACCTTCAAAACAAATGAAATGTCATTTTTATTCTTAAAAAATCCTGAAAATATATTTTTTATGCGACGCCTGTATACAATTATTGTACTTAGAGCTGTCGCAAAATGGACCGTAATAAACAACAATAATGGCTCTTCCTCTGCGATGTTAACAATACTTGAATATAGTTCAAGGTGCCCGCTGCTACTAATTGGGAAAAACTCTGTTAGCCCCTGTATTAATCCTAAAATAAAGTATTTAATCTCTTGAATCATTGTAGAATATTGCGAATACCATTCCAATATATCCAATAATTACCACAATTGGCGCAACAATAACTCTTTGATTAGAAAAAATTGCTTCATTAAAATCAAAATCCGTTTTACCTCCACCGCCAACCATTAATACAAATCCTAATAACAATAAAAACAAACTTGCTAAAAGGATTAAATAATTATACTTTTTAAAAAGGAAAAGGTCTTCATTATGATTGTTTTTTTTATTCATGTCTATAAATCCTATTGTTCAACTACTGATACAGTTCATCCGTTTTTAAGTTTAAATACTTTCTTACACAAATTAATGTGCTAAAAAACGTTATCCCTAAATTTAGGACTGATGTAATTATGATTAAATATAACAATTGATACAATGATATGAAATTTTTAATTTCTGGAAGATGGTCTATAGCTAAAAGTATTAGACATATTAAAATTAAATTCCCAATTAAGCATGCAATAATTGAAAGAATTAAATTGTTTAATAGAAAGGGGCGCTGAATAAATTTTTTAGTAGCACCAACAAGTTGCATTGTCTTAATGATAAATCGCTTTGAATATATTGTCAACCTTATATTACTATTAATTAGTATAAACGCAATTAAAAAAAAGAAGGCCGAAATTATTAAAAAAAGTATTCCGACTTTTTGAAAATTGTGCTCCAACAAAAGAAGAATTGTCTCGTCGTATATAACATCTTCAATTTCATGATACAACATAAAGTTTTTTATTTTTTCTTTTGAATTATTGTTTTTTAAATATGTCGCGTAGTATTTAATTTCAATGATGTTTTTTAACGGATTTTCTTCTAAAATATCCAGGAAATTTTCCCCAATGCTTTCTTTGAGCCTTTCTGCAGACTCATTCTTTGAGATAAAATTAACAGATTTTACACCGTCAACTAACACTAACGACTTTATCAATTGTTGTGTTTCTATTTCATGCACTTTGTCTTTAATAACCAGGTTGAAACTGATATTTTCTTTCAAAGAATCTCCAAGAGAACTATAATTAATTGCAATAACACCGAGCAAGCCCATGATTAAAACAGAAAATACTGTTGATAAAAAAACAGATATTTTTGAATTTAATAAACGACTTTTTACAAATTTTTCTGTTATTAATGCCATATTTAGCAATGTACTAAATTAACTAAAATGATTTGGTTATTATATGATATAAATTTATACATTTAATATTATTATATAATTTTCCAAATGAAATATAATTTTCTTGAAATAGAAAAAAAATGGCAATCTAAATGGCGATCTGAAAACACATATTCTGTATCAGAAGATCCAAAGAAAAAAAAATTCTATGTGCTAGACATGTTCCCATATCCATCTGGAGCAGGACTGCATGTTGGGCATCCATTGGGATATATTGCATCTGATATATATGCTCGCTATAAACGCCTAAAAGGGTTTAATGTTTTGCATCCAATGGGCTATGATTCTTTTGGTTTACCAGCAGAACAATATGCTATCGAAACCGGTCAACACCCTAACATAACAACGAACAACAATATTGCTAGATATAGAGAACAATTGGATAAAATTGGATTTTCATTTGACTGGAATAGAGAAATTCGAACATCCGATCCATTATACTACAGGTGGACACAGTGGATTTTTAAGCAACTATTTAGCTCATATTATTGCAATATAGATGATAAAGCTCTTCCCATATCTGAGCTAATTACAGAATTTGAAAGAAATGGTAATGGTATGGTAAAGTCTCCATGTGACGAAAACACCCTAGTATTTACAGCTAAAGAATGGAATGAGTGGGATAAGGAACAACAACAGGCTGTGCTATTAAAATACCGTTTAGCGTATCTATCTGAAACATGGGTAAATTGGTGTCCAGGGTTAGGAACTGTATTAGCTAATGATGAGGTAAAAGATGGATATTCTGAAAGGGGAGGGTTCCCTGTTGAGCAAAAAAAAATGAAGCAGTGGTCATTACGAATTACCGCATATGCAAACCGATTATTACAAGGATTAGACCATCTTGATTGGAGTAATTCGATAAAAGAAATTCAAAAAAATTGGATTGGGAAATCAGAGGGAGCTTTAATCGATTTTAGAATAAAGGGCAAAAAAGACAAAATTCAAGTTTTTACAACCAGACCTGACACTATATACGGTGTTTCATTTATGGTTATTGCTCCTGAGCATAAGTTAATAAATAAAATAACTGATTTAAAACATAAAGATGAAGTAAAAAAATACTGTAAATCGGTTTCATTAAAATCGGAAAGGGAAAGGCAAAGTAACACTAAAAACATAACCGGGGTATTTTCTGGAGCATGTGCAATTCACCCTTTTACAGGGAAAGAAATACCTGTTTGGATTGCGGACTATGTCCTTGCTTCATATGGAACTGGGGCAGTCATGGCCGTTCCTTGTGGTGATCAAAGAGACTGGCTTTTTGCAAAAAAATTTAATTTGAAAATTCCTAATATTTTTAAAGATGCTGATGTTTCACAGTTTGCTAATGAGAATAAAGAATCTATTATTATTAACTCTGATTTTTTAACTAATTTACCCTGTTCGGTTGCAATTAAACGGGCGATTAACCATATTCAAAAAATGGATGTGGGTAAGCGAAAAATTAATTATCGAATTAGGGATGCTATATTTAGTCGACAAAGATATTGGGGCGAGCCCTTCCCTGTTTTTTATAAAAATGGAACACCGTTTCTAATTAAAGAAAATGAATGTGTGAAATTACCTTTAGTTGATAAATACTTGCCTACGAAAAAAGGCGAGCCGCCATTAGCAAGAGCAAGAAAAAGAGATTGGAATGTTTTTGAGGGCGACAAAATGGAACATAACACAATGCCTGGTTGGGCCGGGTCATCTTGGTATTTTTTAAGGTTTATGGACCCCAAAAATAATACTCGGCTTGTCTCCAAAGACAAGGCTAAATACTGGGGTCAGGTAGACCTATATGTTGGAGGGGCTGAACATGCAGTGGGTCATTTATTATATTCTCGTTTTTGGACGCATTTTTTATATGATCATGGATATATTGATTTTGAAGAGCCTTTTAAAAAATTAATTAATCAAGGTATGATTCTCGGGCGATCCAATTTTGTATATAGAATCCTAAATACAAACAAATTTGTAACATTTGAAAAAAAGGAAGAATATAAAACAGTTAAAATCCATGTAGATATAGAATTAGTTGATAATGATATATTAGATGTCGATAAATTTAAAAAATGGAGATCTGAATTTAATAATGCGAAATTTATTTTAAATAAAAACAATAATTACTTATGTGGATTTGAGGTTGAAAAAATGTCAAAATCTAAATATAACACTCAGGCTCCTGATGACTTAATTGAACGATTTGGGGCGGACACGTTAAGAATGTATGAAATGTTTCTTGGTCCTTTGGAACAATTTAAACCCTGGGATACAAAAGGTATTAATGGTGTTCACAATTTCTTGAAAAAGTTTTGGAAACTAACGCATGCTGAAGACAACAAATTTATAATATCTGATGAGAAACCGTCTAAAAAAGAATATAGATCTTTACATCAATGTATTAAAAAAGTAACTGAAGATTTGGAGCGATTTTCTTTTAACACTGTCGTAAGTAATTTAATGATTTGTCTAAATGAACTTATAAGCCTCAATTGCAATAAACGAGAAATTATTCATGACTTTGTAATATTACTTTCTCCTTACGCTCCACATATTTCTGAAGAAATTTGGGCATCTTTAGGATATCAGGATTCCATAAATTTTGCAAATTGGCCAAATTTTATCGCTGATTATTTGGAGGATAATTCAACTACCTACCCTATCTCATTTAATGGTAAAGTTCGATTTACTTTAAATTTCGATAATAGTAAATCCAAAAAAGATATAGAAAATACTGTTATGTCACACCCAAAAACAATAGCCTACCTAGACAAAAAAAATGTTAAAAAAATGATCATTGTTCCAAAAAAGATTATAAATATTGTTTTTTGATAAAAAATTGACAAAAATTGACAAAAATTGACAAAAATTGACAAAAATTGACAAAAATTGACAAAAAAATAATAAACAAT
>MDTG01073879.1_pt1 | contig 32631 bp, 25 predicted proteins | sample 811421 | NCBI WGS metagenome assembly MDTG01 (sample SAMN05326645, study PRJNA326480) | marine metagenome | isolation source: seawater | place: Pacific Ocean: South East | collected 2011
GCCCGCGGCGCGAAGCTCTGCTTCGTCAGTCAGCAGCCGCTGGCCTCGGCCCAGGGCGCCCGCCTCGCGGCGCACCACGCCGTGCAAGGCGGCCTCGACCCCAAGCTGGCCATGGCTGGCCTGACCTCAGCCCCGGCCGAGGCGCTGGGCATCGCCGATCGGGTCGGCTCGCTGCGGGTCGGTCGCCACGGCGACCTGCTCGTCCTGAGCGGACCGCCCCTCGACCTCCGCTCGGAGGTGCTCGAGGTGTTCGTGGCCGGCGAGCGGGTGCACCGCCAGAGCAAGGAGACCCCCTAATGCAGCGCTTCGCTTCGACCCTGGCGCTCGCGCTCCTCGCGACCCTCGCCAGCGCCCAGGACGAGCCCGCCCCTCAGCCGGCGGAGCCCCAGCAGGAGCAGGAGGAGCCCAAGGAGCAGGCGCCCGCTGAGAGCGACGTGCTCGTGGTGCGCGGGACCCTGCACCTCGGCGACGGACCCGCCATCAGCGAGGGCGCGGTCGTGCTCCGCGCGGGCAAGGTCGTCGCGGCCGGCCCCTGGGCGGAGGTCTCCTTCCCCGAGGGCGCCCGCGTGGCGGCTCCCAAGGGCGCGCACATTAGCCCCGGCCTCGTCGAGGCCACCTCCTTCGCCGGCGTCGACGGCACCTACGCCGAGCAGGAGAGCGAGGTCGTCCCCCACCTGCGGGTCCTGCCCGCGGTGAACCGCTCCAGCCGGGAGCTCAAGCGCCTCGCCCAGCAGGGCGTGACGACCCTCTTCGTGCCGAGCGACCCCTCGAGCGTGATCGGCAGCCAGGGCTGCCTGCTCAAGGCCAACGGCCGGGTCCTCGAGCGCGCGGGCGCCGTCAGCGCGACCCTCGGCCCCGAGTCCTGGCAGCGCGGGGGCCGCAACCGGCCGCCCTTCGGCACCCCGACCCACCTCACCCGGCGCCCCAACACGCTGATGGGCAACGTGTGGGTGTTCCGCGAGGCCTTCTACGGGGCCAAGCAGGCCGCCCAGCCCAGCCCGGCGCAGGCCGTGCTGCGCGAGGTCCTCGCGGGCGAGCGCCCGCTGCGGATCCGCGCCGGTCGGCGCGGCGAGATCGAGGCTGCCCTGCGCCTCGCCGCCGAGCAGGGGCTGCGCTTCACCCTCGAGCAGGCCAGCGAGGTGCACCACGTCCTCGACCTGATCCAGCGGGCGCAGGTCCCCGTGATCTACGGGCCGATGCGCCTCGAGGGTGAGGTGGACAGCGGCCCCTCGCCCGCGACCCCGCGCCTGCTCCAGGCGAGCAAGATCCCCTTCTGCCTGACCGCCGGCGGCGGCGAGGGCGAGTCGGGGCTCTGGGCCCAGGCCCTGTGGGCGACGCGCTACGGCCTCGCCCCCGCCCGCGCGCTGGAGGCCGTCACCGCGGCGCCCGCGCGGATCCTCGGCGCGGCGAGCCAGGTCGGCCGCCTCGCCCCCGGGCTCGACGCAGACCTCGTGGTCTGGAGCGGCGCGCCCCTGAGTGCAACGACCCGCCCCCTGGCGGTCCTGATCGACGGCAAGCCGGTCCACGGCGAGCTCGCGGCCACGGCGGCCGCTGAGGCCAAGCAAGGTAAGGCGCCCACCCCGCGCCGCAGGTTCTAGGTGTTCGACATGACGACGACGAGAACGAACCGGTCGCTTACGACCCTGATCGGCCTGGCGACCTGCCTGGGTCTCGGCGCGCAGGCCCGAGCCCAGGACGTCGCGATCACCAACGCCCGCGTGATCGACTCCAAGGGCGCCGAGCTGAAGGACGCCACGATCCTGGTCAAGGATGGCCGGATCGTGGAGATCGGGCCCAAGGTCAAGGTCCCCTACGACGCGACCGAGATCGACGCCAAGGGGAAGGTCGTGTTCCCCGGCATGGTGCTCGCCGACACCAGCGAGGGCATGGACCGCGCCAACGAGAGCGTCCCGGTCGGGCCCTACCTGAACGTGCTCGACTCGATCGACCCCAGCCGGCTCTTCTTCGAGGAGTCGCTGCGCGAGGGACACACCACCCTGCACGTGATCCAGGGCGAGGACGCGGTGGTCACCGGCCTGGGCCGGGTGCTCCACCCGATCGGGATGACGGTCAGCGAGATGACCGTCCGCGGCGAGACCGCGCTCCGGATCGTGACCGCGGGCAAGCGCGGCTTCGACCGGGTCAAGCAGCGCGCGCTCCTGCGCGAGACCTTCGCCGAGCTGACCGACTACGTCGAAGGCGTGGCCGAGAAGCGCTACGCGGAGGAGGAGAAGAAGGAGCAGCGCGAGGTGACCGTGCCGCCGGCCAAGGCGCGCGAGCTCGGCATGAAGCTGCTCCGCCCCGGCGACCTCGACGACAAGCACCGCAACCTGTGGCTGCTGACCCAGGGCAAGCTGGACGCCTTCGTGAGCGTCCCCCGCGCCCAGGACGCGGCCTTCGCCGTCCAGCTGGCCGAGGAGAACGGCTTCCTGGCGCGGACGACCTTCGTGCTCGGCACCGAGGCGCACAAGGCGGTCGCGGTGTTCAAGGCCGCCAAGCGGCCGGTGATCCTCGACGGCACCCTCTATCACCGCCAGCGTGACCCGCTGACCGGTGAGGAGGAGGAGACCTTCGTCCCCGCCGTGTTCGCGGCGGCCAAGATCCCCTTCGCGCTCCTGCCGGACGCGCGCGGAATCGGCGGTCGCTACCTCTGGTATCAGGCGGCGCGCTGCGTGCGAGAAGGCGTCGACCGCGCGACCGCGCTCCAGGCGATCACCTCGGTCCCGGCCGCGATCCTCGGCCTCGGGGAGCGCAAGGGCGAGATCGCCAAGGGCCGCGACGCGGACCTCCTGATCCTGAGCGGCGACCCGCTCGAGATCACGACCACCGTGGAGCAGGTCTTGATCGGCGGTCGTGTCGTCTACGAGCGCGCCAAGGACTACCGCCTGCGCATGCTCAACAGCGGCGCTCAGGACGACGACAAGACGTCGGACGAGGACAAGAAGTCGGACGACGACAAGAAGTCGGACGACGACAAGACGTCGGACGGCGACAAGACGTCGGACGACGACAAGACGTCGGACGACGACAAGACGTCGGACGACGAGAAGGGCGACAAGAGCGACGAGCAGGGGGGCAAGTGAGACCGCACCTCCCCCTCACCTGCGCGCTCGTCCTGGCGGGCGCGCTCGCGGCTGCGCAGCAGGCGCCGCCGCCCCAGGACACCTACGTCCGCGCGGGCGTGCTCTACACGGGCCCCGAGGTCCTCGAGGACGTCGTGATCCAGGTCCGCGAGGGCAAGGTCGTGGCCTTGCTCTCGGGCGAGGGCCTCGAGCTGCCCCCCGGCGCCAAGGTCGTCGACCACAGCCAGCGGGTCGTGGCCCCAGGCTTCGTCCTGACCGAGTGGACCGTCGGCTCCGGCAAGCGGGCTGAAGAGACCCTCAGCGCGCGCTTCCGCGCGCTCGACGAGTGGGACCCCTACGAGGATCACGCCCGCTTGCTGGCCCGCGGGATCACGACCGCCTACCTGCACCCCGGCTACGGCCGCCTGGCCACGGGCGAGGGCGCGGTGGTCAAGCTGGCTGGCCCGGCCGAAGCGCGCGTCCTGCGCGAGCGCGCTGAGCTCTGCCTCTCGGCCGGCGAGCGGGCCCTCGGTCCGCCCCCCCAGGTCAAGATCCCCTTCCCCTCCAGCTCGGACGTGCCGATCGAGCCGGGCAAGCTCCAGCGCCCCGGCTCCCGCTCGAGCCTGGTGCCCGAGCTGGCCGCCCAGCTGCGCGCGGCGCTGGCCTACGACCTGGCCCGCAAGCAGCAGGGCGGCGGCGCGCGCCCCGCGCTCGACCTCGACCTGCAGGCCCTGGCCAACGCGGTCCTCAAGGGGCAGCTGCGGATCGACGCCCGCCGCGCGGGCACCCTGCGGGCCCTGCTCACGCTCCTGCGCGAGCTCGACCTGAGCGTGACCCTCAGCGGCGTGACCGAGGCCCACCGGGTCCTCGGTCCCCTGGCCGAGCTCGGCGCGCCGGTCGTGTTCGAGCTGCCCCACGGCCTGCGCGGCCGGCCGCGGGACCTCGGCGAGGGCCAGGACCGGATCGAGGCGCGCTGGAGCACTCCGGCGCGTCTGGCGCGGGCCGGGGTCCGCTTCGCCTTCGCCCCCCCCAGCGGGAGCGCGCTCGACCTGCGCCTCCTGGCCGGCCTGAGCGTGCGCGGCGGCCTCTCCCCCCGCCAGGCCCTGGCCGCGATCACCTACCGCGCCGCCGAGGTGATCGGCGTCGGCAAGCAGATCGGCCGGATCGCGCCGGGCTTCGACGCCGACTTCGTCGTGCTGAGCGGCGCGCCGCTGGCGACCGCGACCGACGTGCTCGAGACCTGGGTCGCGGGCGAGCAGGTCTACACCAGCGACGAGCTGACGGACACCCAGGCGGTCGTGGTCCGCGCCGGCAAGATCGTGACCGGGGCGGGCCCCGTGATCCACGACGGCGCGATCCTGATCCAGGACGGGGCGATCGCCGCGATCGGGACCTCGGTCCCCCACCCCCGCGGGGCGCGCGTGATCGACGCCGGCCCGGACGCCGTGGTGACCCCGGGCTTCATCGACGCCTACGGGAGCCTCGGCCGCGGCCAGGGGCGGGCCAAGAGCTCGATGAAGCACGCCTTCGCGGCCGAGCGCGAGAGCATGCTCCGCGTGGCGCGCGCCGGGGTGACCACCGCCCTGAGCGGCGACCGCCCCTCGAGCGCCGGCGCGCCGCTGATCGCGCTCAAGACCGCCGAGAACCAGCCGCTCTCGGCTGACCTCCGCCGCGGCCTCGTCCTGCGCGAGGAGTCCGTGCTGGCCTTCGACCTGACCCGGGCCGACCCGGTCAAGCTGCCCAGCTCCTTCCTCGGCAAGATCAAGGCCGGCATGGCCCACGCCAAGGCCTGGGCCCAGCACCGCAAGAAGCTCGAGGCCTTCAAGCAGGCTCAGGCCAAGAAGAAGGAGAGCGAGCGGGCCGCCGACCTCAAGCGCCGCTCCGCTCGCCAGCCGGCGCCCAAGGTCGAGAAGAAGAAGGAAGAGCAGAAAGAGGAGAAGAAGGACGACGAGCCCGAGCGCAAGGAGACCAAGAAGTTCGACCCGATCTCCGGCCAGTGGGAGTTCACGATCACCTTCGGCCCGCGCAGCCAGAAGGGCACGATGCTCCTCCGCCTCGAGGACGGCGGCAAGATCAGCGGCGTCGCCAAGCCTCCCGCGGGCGTGAGCGCCGACGACGCCCCGATCACGGGTCAGCTCGACGGCAAGGACGTCACGCTCCAGCTGCAGAGCAACCCCAACGTCCCCTTCAAGCTCACGATCAAGGCCACGCTCACGGGCGAGGACTCCATGAGCGGCGAGGTGCTGGTCGGGAACCGCTTCCGGCTCAAGTTCGAGGCGACCCGCACCGAGCGCTCGGTGCCCGAGATCAAGATCGAGTACCGCCGCAGCAAGAAGAAGGGCGGCGAGCCCGAGCCGCCCCAGGCGACGCCTGGGGTCGAGGCCATGCGGCGCGCGATCGAGGGCGAGGGCGCCGTGCTGGTGCAGGTCGCCCACCCGCGCGTGGCCCTCGAGGCGCTCGAGACGCTGCGCAAGGCCGGCGTCCAGCAGGTCGTGTTCATCGACTTCTCGGACGCCGACCTCGTGGCCGAGGCCCTGCGGGAGGCCGGCGCCGGCGTGCTGGTCTCGCCCGGGGCGACGGTCAAGCGGGGCGAGCGCACCGTCTCGCTCGCGGCCGACCTGGCCGGACGCGGTCTGCGTCTGATCTACGCCAGCCGCGCGGCCGACGGCGCCGCCGAGCTGCCCCTGCGGGCCATGCTCGACGTGGCCGACGGCCTCGACCCGGCGCAGGCCCTGGCCGCCCTGACCAGCGACGCTGCGCGCCTGCTGGGGATCGGCGACCGCGTCGGGACCCTCGAGGTCGGCAAGGACGGCGACCTGCTCGTGTTCTCGGGCGCGCCCTTCGAGGCGACCAGCCAGCTTCGTCACGTGCTCGTCCGCGGGCGCCTCGTTCCCACGGAGGAAGAATGATCAGCGCACGATTCGGCACCGCTAGCTTGCTGGCGGGGGGCCTCATGGCCTGCCTGCTGGCGACCTCCGCCCGGGCCGACGACCAGCCAGTCGTCGCGCTCGAGGTCGGCAAGGTCGTGACGATGAACGCCCGTGACGAGGTGATCAACGACGCGGTCGTGGTGATCCGCGGCGCGAAGATCGTGGCCCTCGGCAAGCGGGGACAGGTCGAGGTGCCCGAGGGCGCCGAGGTCGTGCGCGCCCCCAAGCGCTGGCTGGTGCCGGGGCTGGTCGACTGCCACAACCACATCGCTGGCTCGCTGCGCGACCTCAACGACGGCGTGTTCCTGACCAACCCCGGTCTGCGCACGGTCGACACGCTCGATCCCGAGAACGACAACCTCAAGAACGCGGTCGCGGGCGGGGTGACCACCGTGCTGCTGATCCCTGGCAGCGGCAACAACCTCTCGGGCTTCGGCACGGTCAGCCGGACGGCGGGCCGCACCGTGGCGGACATGACCGTTCGCTCGCCTGGCTCGCTCAAGATCGCGCAGGCCGGCAACCCCGAGCGCTACTGGTTCGGGGTCGGTCGCAGCTACATGAACTACAACCTGCGCCAGACCCTGGTGAAGGCTCGCGCCTACCACCAGACCTGGGAGCGCTACGAGAAGAAGGTCCAGGAGCAGGGCGCCGAGCGCGCCGGCCCGGCGCCGCCGCGGGACCCCGTCTGGCACGGCTTCCGCGGGCTGTGGCGCAAGGAGTTCCCGGTCTCGGTTCACACCCAGATGTACCAGGTCGTGATGAAGACGATCCGGATGCTCCACGACGAGTTCGGCCTCGACGTGATGCTCGATCACTCGACCTTCGACGGCTACAAGACCGCGCCCCTGGTCAAGGAGCGGCAGATCGACACGATCGTCGGGCCGCGCCAGTATTTCTTCGACCGCACCGAGCGAGCGATCTACGGCTGCGCCGAGCGCTACTACGCCCAAGGGATCCGCAAGCTGGGGATCAACACCGACGCCCCGGTGGTCCCCGAAGAGGAGCTGACGCTCCAGGCCACGATCGGCTGCCGGCTGGGCCTCCCTCCCTACGTCGCCCTCAAGGGCCTCACGATCGTCCCCGCGCGGGCCCTCGGGCTCGGTGATCGCGTCGGGTCGATCGAGGTCGGCAAGGACGCCGACCTGGCGCTCTGGTCCGGTGACCCCATCGACCCGCGCCACGCCTGCCACAAGACGTGGGTGCAGGGCAAGCTCGTCTACGACAGCAAGAAGAAGCGGCGGTTCTAATGCGGAGCCTCTTCGTTACGGCCGCGCTGCTGGCAGTCCTCGCCACGCCCTCGCTGGCGCAGGACCGCTTCGTGGCGATCAAGGCCAAGAAGGTGATCACGGGCACGGGCCAGGAGTTCAGCCCGGGCATGCTCGTGATCCGCAACGGCAAGGTCGAGGCCGTCGGCACCAAGGTCTCGCTCCCGCCCAAGTGCGAGGTGATCGAGGCCCCCGACCAGGTGCTGATGCCTGGTCTGGTGCTGGCGCGCTCGCGCTACTCCCTGCCGAGCCGGCGCCGGAGCGGCAACAACAGCCACCTCGACGTGCGCAAGGAGCTCTTCCCCCGCCCCGGCGACATGGAAGACCTGCTCAAGGCGGGGATCGTGGCCGTGGCCTTGATCCCCGACGGGAACGGCGTCCCGGGCCGCGCGATCGTGCTCCGCCCGACCGACGGCGAGGTCGACGACCGGCTCCTGGCGGGCGCGGGCTACCTGCGGATCACCATGGACCGGCTCCCGACCGACAAGCTGACCCTGCGCGGCGCCTTCAAGGAGGCCGAGAGCTGGATCGAGCGGATCAAGAAGGCCCGCGAGGCCTGGGAGAAGCAGCAGAAGAGCGCCGCGGCCGCGGCCGCCGCCAAGAAGGCCGCTGAGGCCGCCAAGAAGAAGGCCCAGGAGCAGAAGGGCAAGACGCCGCCGGCCCCCAAGCCGCAGCCCAAGCCCGCCCCCAAGCCCAAGCCCAAGCGCTCGAGCAGCTCCAAGGCAGCGGAGGCCCTCGGCCACGACCACGACGACCCCAACGAGGGGATCGAGCCGGCCCTGGCCGGGGTCGATCCGGAGTCGCTCGACGCGGCCCCGACGCCCAAGCGGCCGACGCGCCCGACCCCCCAGACCGGCAAGACCTTCACGCCGCCCAAGACCCCCGAGCGCGCGGAGGTCTTCATGACCTTCCTCCAGAAGCCCAAGGAGGGCCCGCGGGTCCTGCTCGAGCTGGGCGGGGCGAGCGATTACCTGCACTTCGTCGACGGCTTCGGCGAGCGCAAGCTGGACCCCTTCCTCTACCTGGGCAACCGGGGCACGGAGAGCGACCTCTTCCACGTGATCGACAAGATCGGCGAGAGCGGGGCCACGGTCCTGCTCCACCCGCGGATCACCTACGAGCCCTACACCCGCACCCAGCGCAACCTGCCCCTCGAGCTGAGCCGCGCCGGCTGCCCGGTGGCCTTCGTCCCGACCCAGTCGCTCCAGGGCTGGCGGGAGGAGGTCGCGCTCCTGATCCGCGCCGGCTTCGACCGCGAGGAGGCGATCGCCGCCATCACCAAGCGGCCCGCGCAGCTGGTCGGCCTCGGCACCGAGCTGGGCACCCTCGAGAAGGGCCGCCTGGCCGACGTGATCCTGCTCGACGACGACCCCTTCGCGCCGGGCGCCACCGTCCAGCGCGTGTTCCTGGGCGGCGAGCCCGTGTGGTCCGCCGAGGAGGAGACCGAGTGAAGACCCCTCACCTCGCGCTCTGCGCCCTCTCGACGCTGCTCCTGAGCAGCCCCGCCCTCGCCCAGCGCGGCCCCTCACGCGCGGCCGCCGCCCAGGCCGCGGCCAAGAAGGCCGCCGAGGCCAAGAAGAAGGCCGAGGAGAAGCCCGAGCCGCCGCCGCGCTGGTTCGCGGTCCACGCCGGCCAGGTCCACACCGTGACCCAGGGCGTCCTGCGCGACGTCACGATCCTGAGCATGAACGGGCGGATCCACGCGATCGGGCGTGACCTGGCCCTGCCCAAGGGGACCGAGGTCCTCGACGCCAAGGACAAGCGGGTCTACCCCGGCCTGATCGCCTACAACTCGTTCGGGATCGTCGGCGGGGGCAACCCCGAGGACAGCACCGACGTGTTCGGGCTGAACCTCGTGATCGCCCTCTCGCAGGGGATCACGACCGTCGGCGCCGGCAACTCGATCGCCAAGCTGACCTACGGGACCCTCGAGGGCCACGTGGTCGGCCCGCGCCCGACCCTGCTGCGGCTGCGCCTGAGCGGCGCGGCCAACAAGGCCCGCCTGCGCGCCGACCTCGACAAGGTTCGCGACCACCAGCGCGAGCTGCGCGAGCACCAGCTGGCGCTCAAGCGGGGCGAGAAGGACCACCCCGCGCCCAAGAAGCTGAGCGGCAAGCTCGGCGCCTACCTGGCCATGCTCCAGGGCTCGGTGTGGGCCACGGCCAAGGCCGACAGCCGGCGCGACCTCAACGAGCTGGTCACCTTCGCTGAGACCTACGGGTTCCGGCTCCTGATCGAGGGCGGCGCCGAGGCCTGGACCATGGCCCCGCGCCTGGCGCGCGTCGGCTGCCGCGTGGTGATCAACCCGCGCGGCCGCGACAACGCCCGCGAGGACTCGCGCAGCAACCGCCCCAGCGGCTGGACGATCGAGAACGCCAAGATCCTCCACCAGCACGGCATTCCGCTCACGATCGTGACCCAGTCGGGCGGGATCGGGCTGTGGGGTCTGGCGGGCAACGACCTGTTCACCCTCAGCCTCGAGGCCGGCTTCGCGATCCGCGGCGGCCTGCCCCAGAGCGCCGCGCTCGAGGCCCTCACGCTCCAGCCGGCGCGCTTCATGGGCGTCGACGACCGCCTGGGCTCGATCGAGGTCGGCAAGGACATGGACCTCGTCGTCCTGAAGGGCGACCTGTTCCGCTACACGAACCTGCCCGAGTGGACGATCGTCAACGGCCGGATCGCCTACGACAAGGCGAAGGACACCCTGCTCAAGCACGTCCGCCCGCGCGACCTGAAGCAGCCCGAGCCGCCCGTGATCCTCTGGCCGCGCCGCAAGGACTCCGCCCAGCCGGAGAAGCAGGACTGAGCGACCTCCGCCAGGACATCCGCGTGCCGCGGGGGCGCTGCCCCTACTGCCACGACGACATCCAGGCGGAGGAGCAAAAGCACGGCTGCTCGAGCTGCATGGCCTGGCACCACCAGGCCTGCTGGGACGAGGCGCACGCCACCTGCTCCGCTTGCGGCGAGACCCAGGCGGCGCGGACCAAGCGCGAGGCGCCGACCTGCTCGATGCCCGATTGCGAGCGGGCCCCCGCGCGCCTGGGGTTCTGCCGAGGCCACGGCCTGAGCCAGGCCGGGCGGGTCCTGACGGTGCTCGGCGGGCTCGGCTTCGCCTACATCGCGCTCGGCGTCCTGGTCTCGCTGGCCGCCATGAGCGAGACCTCGCACCCAGTGTGGTCCGAGCTGATCGGCGCCGTGACGGCGACGATCCTGATCGGCGGCGCCGCGCTCTGGCAGGGCAGGCGACTCCGCCGCGGCGGCGCCGCGCTGCTCGCTGCCCCCGAGGAGGGGGAGCCCGCTCCGGTCGAGGATGCGCGCCGAGCCCCCAGAGAGGAGCCGGGAAAGTCCTCCGCCTAGGCGACGAGCCCTGTCAGGACCCTCGACCGCCATGCCCGGTCTTCTTCGGAGGTCCCGCGTCGTGAAGACATCAGTTCCTCGACCAAGCGTCTTGGTCGAGCGAAGCCGAGTTCCTCGGCGACGCTCACGAACTGATCCGCGCTCCACTCTGAACAGCATTCGTAGACGAAGATCAGGAGGTTGGCGAGGCAGAGCTGGAAGTTGCTGCCGTAGTCTTCGCACAGGCCTTCCTCGAGTCCGTAGTCCACGAATGAAGTCGGCTGCCCGCCTCCCCTACAGAGTAGGAGGAACGTGTCGCCGTTCATGTCGGTCGTCAACGGCGTGATCTCGCGATCGTGGAGGACCCGAACCTCCTCGGGGGCCCCTTGGAGGCTCTCCCCCTCGAGGGCAGAGAGGTAGCTGTAGGCGACGCTTTCATCGCGAAAGCACCACTCAAGCCCGTCGGATCGCTGGCTCAGCCCAGCAACGACCCTCAGGAAGGCGGCTGGCACACCAGCCTCGAGGAGCGTTCGCTCTCGATCGGCGCGAGGCACGACTCTCACGGGCATGCGAGCTCCTCTCCGAGGGGCAGCCGATAGGCTCGACTCGCGATACCGTGAAGTCAATCCATGTCCGACACGCCGCCCCTAGCGCCCGAGCCCTTGCCTTCGAGCCCGCCGCCGAGCGAGCCCGAGCCCGAGCCCGTGGTCGGTCGACTCGGCATGGCGGTCGTGGTCGCGCTGCCGCTGCACGCCTTGGCCTTGTGGCTGCTCACCTTCGCGCCGGGGCTGGTCGAGGCGGTCTACGGCCAGGGCGTGTTTCCCCTGCTCAGCGCGCTCTGGGCGCTGCTGGATCAGACCCCCGCCTCGCCCGCGATCTCGCTCGTGATCGGGCTCCTGGCCGGTCTGGTCGTCCACGCTCGCGGGCAGGCGAAGCCGGTGCGGACCTTCCTGTGGCGGCTGATCGTGGCCCTGGCGCTCCTGGGCCACCTGTTCCCGATCTGCTGGGGGCTCAACTACTGGCGCCCTTCGATCCCGCAGCGCAAGGGCCTCGACCTGAGCGACCCGCCCCGCGCGGCCCTCGAGCAGAGCGCGGGCCTGATCTGCGCCGCGACCAACCGGGCCCGCGTCGAGTGGACCGAGCTCACCCGCGCCGAGCTCGAGGAGCGGGTGGACGCCGCCGTGCGCGCCTTCCTCGCCGCAGAAGGCCTCGACGAAGGGCTGTCCTCCCTGCGCCGCCCCGTGCGCCGCATGCCGGCGGGGCTCTTCCTGACGGGCGGCTGGACGGGGATCTGCCTGCCCTGGACGACCGAGAGCTGGGTCGACCCCGGCGTCGACCCGCGCGTGCTGCCCGTGACCATGGCCCACGAGAAGGCCCACCAGGCGGGCTTCGCGCGCGAGAGCGACTGCGACCTGGTCGCCTTCCTGGCGCTCGTCCGCAGCGAGGACCCGCAGCTGCGCTACGCGGCCCTGTTCGACGTCAGCGCCCTCTTCGGCCACCACTCGCCGGTCGGTCTCAGCGCGGAGGTCCTCGCCGACCACGGCGTCGCGGCCAAGCGCGTCGAGGAGGTCAAGATCGAGGTCGTCCAGCAGGCCACCCGCGCCGTCTATCACACCTACCTGCAGGTCAACGCGGTCCAGCCGGGGATCGACGACTACGAGTGGGTCGAGCGCCTGATCCACGCCTGGCTGGTGAAGTTCCCCGCCGAGAAGGAGCGCCTCCAGCGGATCGCCGCAGGCTCGTAGCTGGTCCGCAGGCGTGCAGGAGCTGTCGCGGACAGCGACAGCTCCCTCTAACTCGACTCTGAACGGAGAAAACTGGAAAACTCGCAGAAGGCAGCTTCGCTAAGCGCTCACCGCGCCTTCTAGTTTTCCAGTTTTCTCCGTTCAATCTCCGGAACGCAAAGGAGCTGTCGCCACAGCGACAGCTCCCTGCGAACTCACGAGCCCGAGGCGGCGCTAGTCCTGAGCGCCGTCCTGAGCGCCCGCGCCTGAGGTCTCCTTCTCGACGTCCTCCAGGGCCTTGAGGAAGCCCTGCAGGGTCTGGTCGACGTCCTCGGCGGTGCGCTCGTCGCCGGTCCGCTTGCCGCTGACCACGTCGTGATCCTGCTGGCGGACGGCGCGGATCGTGTCGCCTCGCTCCTGGAAGTAGGCCGCCGCGAGGGGGTCGTCGGAGTGCGCCTTGGCCATGGCGTCCCAGAAGGCCGCCTCCTGGTCGTAGGCCGCGAGGCGCGAGTTGGGCAGGTCGCTGAGCGAGTTCAGCACGCGCCGCTCGGCGTGGTCGAGGCGCTGGCGCGCCCGCCAGGAGGTGGTGTCCTCGCCCGCGACCTCGGGCCGCCCGCGCAGGACGGCGGTGATGTCTTCGCCGCTGGGCAGCTCGCTGGCCCGCACGCTGGGGTCGTAGACCTTCTCGCGGGCGGCCGCGAAGGCGGCGTCGTAGGCGTCGATCGCGCGCTTGGTGTCGCGCTGGAAGGCCTCCTCGCGCTGGCGGGCGAGGCGCTCGCCGCGCTCGCGCAGGTTGGGCAGGTCGCTCTCGCGCAGCTTCTTCAGCGCGTCGTCGTTCTGCTTGACCTCGGTCGCGAGCCGCTCGAGGCGCTCCATGAGCAGCTGCTCGGCCTCGATCATGGGGCCGGCCGTCATGTCGCGGTAGTTGCGGAAGGCCTCGCTCAGGGCCGCGGCGCGCTCCTGGGCGCCCTCCCCCTTGGGGTCGGCGATCAGAGCCGCCGCCGCCTCGCGCACCGCGTCCTCGGCGGCGTCCTTGCGCAGCTTGGCGTCGATCGCGCGCGAGATCTTCTCGCCCACGTAGAGCACGACCGCCGTCTCGACCGCGTGATAGAGGAAGCCGCTGACCTTGGTCAGGCGGCGGGCCTGGGCCAGCTTGGTCACGAAGGCGCTCGCGCCGGGGACCCGGGCCAGGCTGGCGACCCACTTGATCCCCGCCACGCCGGCCTTGACCGCCACCGAGGAGAGGCCGAGGCCGGCCAGGTTGATCGCGAACACGCGCCCGTCGAACTTGCCCATCACCAGGTCGGGCAGCGCCATGCCGACCGCCAGGCTGAGCTGGCTGCGCAGGACCGACTGGACGAAGCGCGGCCGAATGAAGCGGTTGACGTGCCGCTGCACGAAGGCCGTGTAGGCCATGTCGGCGCCGGCGGCGCCGAGCGAGAACAGGCCGTAGTGGACGTAGAAGTCGGTCGTCAGCAGCCCCTGGAAGAACTCCTCGATCAGCATCGAGTCGCCCGTCCGCGCCACCAGCGCCAGCTCCTTGAGGAAGAGCGCCAGGGTGAAGTGCGCCAGACCCCCGCCGAACTGCTTGCCGACCTGCTTCCAGTCGATCGTGCCGTTGGTGGCGCGCCGCGCCTTGGAGTAGGGGTCGATCTCCTTCTGCAGCTCGGCGATCGAGCGATCGAGGAGGGGCCGGAGCGGATCGCCCTGGGGGAGCAGGCTGCGCACCATCCGCTTGGCGCGCATCTCCCAGCGGTTGACCACGTCCTTGGCCTTGGGGTCGCCCATGCGGGCCTTCATCAGCAGGTCCTGGACCGCGGCCCTGCCCTGCGACTTGAGCATCTGGGCCAGCTGGTGGACGTGGGTCAGCTCGTCGATCAAGCCGACCTTGGCAGGCATCCGATCGGCGGGGATCAGCACGTGCGGCCGCCCCTGCGCGTCGAGGTAGGTCCGGGCCTGCGCGCCAGGGGGCAGGCGGTGGTCGCCCGGGTGCACCCGCTCGACCACGCCGCCGAGGCGCTCGACCTTCTCGGTGAAGCGCTGCAGGAAGGCCGCGTCAGCGCGCGGGCCGACGTTGGGCCCCTCGCTGAAGTAGCTGTTGAGGCCCGCCACGCCCTCGAGCGGCGCGCGACCCTCGCGAATGTTCTGCTCGATGATCGCCCAGTTGTTCGCCGAGCCCCCCGCGCCGTAGCCGTAGGAGCTGACGTTCACGTTCTTGAACTTGCTCTGCTGGTAGAGCGGGTGGTTGCGCACCTCCTCCATCGAGTTGCACTTGGCCACGATCTCGTGCGGCAGGATCCAGAAGGGGAGCAGGACCTCCTTCTCGCCGGACAGGCCCTTCCAGTTGAAGATCGCCCGCTCGGGCGCGACCTTCAGGATGTAGAAGGGCGGGCCGAAGCTGCTGATCGGGTTGGTCGAGGCCGAGATCAGCACGCTCTTGACGCTGTTGGCGCTCGTGCCGAGGCCGCCGCCCTTGTGGTGCTCGATGATCCGCTCGAGGTCATGGACGGTCTTGCCGTTGCCCCCCGTCGCGGTCGTGGCCTCCGAGAAGTAGCGCGTGATCCGCGGCAGGCGCTTGTCCCAGCTCGTCCGCATGTGGCGGATCGAGTTGGGCAGCATCAGCTTCTCGCCGCCCGAGGCCGCCGGCATGTTGTAGAGCATGTCGTTCTTGGCCCCGCGCACGAGGATGATCTCGCTGCCCGGAACGGCAGGCTTCGCGCCGCGCGCGAGGTACTCGAGGTTCATCTCCAGGTAGCGACGCAGCTTGGGGTCGGCCTTCTCGAGGTCGAGGTACTTGGCCAGCTTGCGCCCGAGGGCTTTGTATTCGCCCCGCTCCATCAGCTTCTTGAAGTCGAGGGTCTCTTCGATCGGCTGGGCGGCGGCTGGCAGCGCCAGCGCCAGCAGCAAGCCGCAGCTCAGCCCGAGGCTAGTTCCCTTGATCGAGCGCATTACTCGCCCCCTCCCAGTCGGCTGCGGAGGGCCTCGCTCGCGCCCTCGCTCGCCTGATAATCGGGGTCGAGCAGCTCCCGCTCCCGATCACGGATCTCTCTCGTCAAGGCAGCCCACTCGCGCAGGTAGGCCGCCACCTCCGGGTTGGTCGCCCGCTCGGCCGCGGCCTCGTAGAGCGCGGCCTCGTCGTCGTAGGCCTGGACCCGGTTCTCGCTCACGTCGCCCGCGGAGCGGACGGGGTCGTAGTCCCCCTCACGGCGGCTGCCGTTGTAGGCGGCCCGGAGGGCCTCCTCTCGCTCCCGCGCGAAGCGCTGGAGCGCCTCGTCGACCTGGCCCTCGACCTCACCCTGGTTGCGGTCGCGCAGCCGAGCCAGAGACTCCCGCATCCGCGGCGAGAGGGTCGACTCGTCGACCCGCTCGTCGGCGGCGCCGAAGTTGCCCGCCTCGCGCCCGGCCTGCGCGAGGCGCTCGTTGAAGCGCGCCGTCGCCTCCATCGCCGGGGCCATGCTGCGGTCCCGCCAGGCCGCGTAGGCCGCGCCGCTGTTGTCGATCATCTCGCGGAAGCGAGGGTCCTCGAGGCTCGTCGCGCTGGCGGCAGCCTCCAGCAGTCCGCTGGCCGAGCGGCGCACTTCGCTCCGCTTCTCCAGCTTGTCCGCCCAGTTGGTGATGTGAGGCGTGATCGTCTCGGCGAAGTAGAGCACCACCGCGGTCTCGACGCCGGCGTAGATCCAGCCAGGGACGCCGCGCGCCAGCTTGAGGTAGCGCGAGAGGCGCTGGTAGCGGCTCAGGGACCCGAGCGGCTTGACCCAGTTGATCGCCGCGATTCCAGCGCGCACGGCGGCCGAGCTGAGCATCAGGCCCGCGAAGTTGATCGCGAAGGTCTTGCCCTCGAACTTGCCGCGCACGATCTCGGGCAGCGCCATTCCGGTCGCGAGCGCCACGTTGCTGCGCAGCACGCCGCTGACGAAGGCCGGCTTGACGTAGCGCGCCAGGTAGCGCTGATACATGGTCGAGCCGACCTCCGCGCCGACCACGAAGAGCCCGTAGTGCTCCCAGAACTCGGTCGTGGCGAGGCCGTCGAAGAAGGCCGAGATCACGCTCGCGTCACCGGTCTGGACGACCTTGGCCAGGTCCTTGAGGAAGAGGCCGAGCAGGAAGCTCCCCGCGCCCGCCGTGTGCGTCTTGGCCATGGCGCGGGCCTTCTCCCAGTTGATCCGGCCGTTGGGCGTGCGCGCGTCGAGGTAGGGATCCTGCACGCGGCGCAGCCGCTCGATCTCGCGGGTCAGCAGACTGCGCTCCGGCGAGCCCTCGGGGAGGGTCATGCGAATGTTGCGCTTGGCCTTGATCTCCCAGTCGATCAGGCGGGCGTTGGCGCGCGGGTCGCCCGCCTCGGCCTGCTGGAACAGGCGCTGGACCTCGGCCGTGCCGACCGCCTTGCGCATGTTCTCGATCTGGCGCAGGTGCGTCAGCTCGTCGAGCAGGGCGAACTTCTTCACGGGGCGGTCGTTGGGCAGCACCACCCGCGTCTTGCCCTCGGCGTCGACGTAGGTGCGACCCTGCCCGCCGCGCAGGCGCGGGTCGGTGCTCGCGACCATCTCCACGATCCCGCGCGCGTTCTGGACCTTCTCCTTGAAGCGAGTGAGCTCGCGCTCGCTCGCGTTGGGGCCCACGTTGTAGGTCTCGTAGCGGCTGAAGAGCTCGCTCGTCTTCGCCGCGGTGTCGTGCTGTCGGCCGCTGTATTCGACCTTGCTGCCCTTGTGATGGATCCCGCGCGTCTCCATGGCCCGCGAGACGAACTCACCGACCAGCGGGCGCGCCTCGTGCAGCAGGGAGCGCTTGGACATCTTGAGCGCGTCGGCCCCGACCGTCCCCGCCTGGACCGGGGGAGCGCCCTGGAGCCCAGCGCGGGCTCGCTCGAGGGCTCCAGCCAGGTCGGCCTTGAGCCGCGGGTCGCTGACCTCGACCGTCAGGCCCTGGTTGGGTGAGAAGCGGCCCTTCTCGATCCCGCCTCCAATCCGCAGCTCGAAGTTCGAGTTGGGGTGCTTCTTGGCCAGCTCGGCGGCGGCGCGGCTGAGGATCGTGTCCGCCAGGCCCAGCCGCTCCAGGAGCACCTTGTCGGTGTATGCGTTGTTGACCTCGTTCTCGAGCAGCTTGCGCTGGTCCTCGCTCAGGCCAGGGATGTCCTTGGGCTGGAGCTTCTTCGAGGTGTCGATCTTGTTCAGCTGCTCGAGCGTGAGGTGGTCGATCATGCCCGCCAGCCGATCGCGCAGGAGGCTCGACTGCTTGAGCGCCTTGGGCACGAGCTTGTCGGCGACCTCGAGCGTGCGAGCCCGGTGGTCGCTGCGCGCCAGCGGACGCTCCGGCGCCTTGGTCTCGCTCTTGGCCTCGACGTGAATGTCGTTGATCTTGAGCGCCTGGAGGTAGTGGTCGACCATTCGCTCGAAGGTCGCGGTCGTCGCCCCGCTGTTCGCGCCCAGCGTCTGGTGGCTGCCGGGCACGTCGGAGATGATCACCGCCGAGTGCAGCGAGGCCCGCTTGCCCGCGGGCAGGTCCCGGTTGTGACCCTGGACCTCCTTGGTGATTCGCGAGATCTCCACCTCGACCGCGTGGTAGCCGCGGTTCTTGACGTCCTGCAGCCAGGCCATCGTCTCGACGGCCGGCGAGAAGACGTTGCCGAGCTTGGTCGCGAGCTTGAGCCGCTCGCCCAGGTTGCTGCTGTGGTTGGCGAAGTAGTCGAGGAAGCCGTTGCGGACGCCGCCGCTGGTCCGCTCGTTCTTCCAGTCGTAGACCTCGCTGGGAATGTGAATGTCGCCGACCCGGGTGCCGGGGGCCGTGCCGCCCGCGGTGCCGAAGTAGGCCAGCTTGGTGTGGCCGGTCTGCAGCAGGGCCCGGATCACGCCGGACATGGTGTCGCCGTAGTAGTTGTTCAGCAGGCGCAGGCTCTCGACCTTGCCGCTGGAGGTCGTGTAGCGCACGTCCTCGGCCCGGAGCGCGCCGAAGTCGACGGTGCGCGAGATCGTGGCGGTCTTGTGGCTGGCGTTGCCCGGGAGGGTCAGCTTGCCGTCGCGGACCAGGCTGCCGAGCGTCTGGCTGGCGCCGCTGTACTTCCCCTCTAGCGCGACCAGGGCCTTCTCGGCGACCTGCAGCGACTTGAGCACGTTGACGTGCTTGAACACTCGGCTCGGGGTGCGGTTCATGCCCTCGGCGAGCTTGGGGTTGGACTGCACCTCGGCCAGCAGGCTCTGGAGCTGGGTCTTGCGGGCGCCGCTCGCCTGACCGATCTCGGCTGTCAGGCGATCGACCAGGCCTTGATAGGGGTTGCTCCCCAGCACGTCGCGCAGGTTCTCGGCGCCCCGCTTGGCGATCGCGCGCTCGAAGAGCTCGTTCTTGAGGGCGCCGCGGAAGCCCACGATCGCGGTCGAGCCCTCCAACCCGATCCGGGAGAGGCCGGACTTGAGCTCCTGGAACTGGCGATTCTTGTAGGCCTCGACGTCTCCGACGATCTGGAAGCGGTTGCTGGGGATCCCCTGTCCGTTGGGTCCCGCGAAGCGCAGGAGCGACGCCAGGTGGCGCACCCGGTCCATGCCGTCGATCGTGCCTGTGATCACGTAGCGGACTTCGCCCTGGGCGCTCTGAGCGACCAGGAGCCGCTCGTAGCCGCCCTTCGGGCTGCGGACCTCGCCCAGCACTTGGTACTGGCGATTCTTGAGGTCGGCCAGGGCCTCGGTGATCCCACCGACGTGGAGCTCCACCATGTAGCCCTTGGCGATCGCGCGGTTCAGCGCCGCGTGGGTGAAGCGGTCGGCGAGGTAGTCGCGCAGGTCGTGCATCGAGTGCGGCGCGCGGTTGTCGATCGCGGCCACCTCGGCCGGATAGCCGGTCGTCCGCGGCGGCGAGAACCCGGTCCGGGCCGAGGGGATCGCCTCGCTGGGGGCCTTGATCCGAAAGCCGTTCTCGTAGCCCCGGTGGAGGTGGAAGTCGAACTTGAGGTCGACCAGCTTGAGCTTGTTGCTCGCGAGCTCGTTCTTGAACAGGTCCTTGAGCATCGACTCGGCGCCGGTCTCGAGGTGCTTGCTCGCGAAGGTGCGGCTGGCCTCTCGTTTGGCCCCGACCAGCTCGGCCTTGGCGGTGTGCCCGTTGCGCTGCAGACGCTCGACGACCGAGTCGACGACCCGGCGGATCGCCTCCTGACGGACCTCGATGGCCAGTTCGGTGACCTCGACGGGTTGGGCCCACACGGAGGTCGGCGCCGCGAGCAAGGCGCAGAACAACAAGAGGGCGTAAGCGATGGTTCGCATGAGGCGTAGCTCTCCCAACCGGTACCCTTGAGCGAACTTCAGGCCAGTCTCGAAAGTCAAGGACTTATGGCTCATAGAGGGTGGGTGCGTCTCAGTTCTGCGGGAAATGGGTACGCCGTCTCAGGGTTCGATGAACCCGTGGCGCTGGGACTTAGGACTCAGGTGTCGAGGGGGAGCTCCGGATCGAGCCGCGGCTCGTGGTCGAGCTCGAAGGCCAGGGAGATCGCGCCCTTGAGGTTGCGGGCCACCATGTATTCGAGGCTGTCGTTGGGGTCCCCGCCGACGAAGACCAGCTTGGTCCGTCCGCCCTCGCTCAGGGTCTTGGCCAGCTGCTCGCGGAGTGTGTTGTAGAGGACCCACACGTCGAGCCGACCTGGGTAGCGGGCGACGTAGCCGATCAGGTCGCTGCCGTCGAAGACGCAGTGGTGAGGCTGATCGGCGGCGAGGGGCGCCTCGTCGTCGTCGGTGGGGAGCCCGGCCGGGATCGCCTCGAAGGTCCCCGACTCGGGCACCTCCGCCAAGGGCGGGTCGAGGGTGGCGTCGTGCTCCAGCCCAAAGGCCAGGGACACGGCGCCCAGGAAGTCGCGCGCCATGAAGTACTCGAGGGACTCCTCCGCGCCCCGACTGCCCGTCGTCGTGCCGCCCAGGATCGAGACCTTGAAGCTCCCCGCGAAGGGGCTGATCACGGCCTGTTCGTTCCAGCTAGGGTCGTAGAGCGACCACTCGTCCTGGACCGAGGTGATCGCGACGTAGCCGACCGTCTCGCCGTTGCTGAGCACCGTGTGGTAGGCGCGAGCGACGGGACGCGCCGTGGCTCGCTGATCAGCGGCCGCTGGCGCAGGCGCCTCGGGGAGGTCGAGGGGGAGGGGATACCAGTCACCCGTCTCGGCGGGCAGGACCAGCGGCGGGCGGTCGAGCTCGAGCGCGATTCGGATCGCGTCCGGGAGCGTGTTCGCGTCGAGGCTCACGGTCGAGTCCTCGGGCCGCTCCCCGAAGAAGGTCACCTCGAAGGTCAGGCCGGTCTGGGTCAGGGTGGCGACCTTGACCGTCTGGGCGTCGTAGAGCGACCAGCGCCCCTCCCCGTGGGTCACGACGAAGCCCGCCGTGCGCTCGCCGGCCACCACCCGGCAGCCGACCTCGGCCGCCTGGACCAGGCGCAGGCCCATCCGCTGCAGGGGCTGCAGCAGGGCGAACTCGAGGCCAGCGTGCGGGCGCGGGTCGCCGCTCTGCATGCGGCACCACTGGACCCGGGCCGGCAGCCGCAGGGGGACCTCCAGGATCGGGTGACTCAGCTCGACCCACACCTCCTGCTCGGCGGCGAGGGGGTGGGGCAGGACCAAGGTCAGGCTCTGGGAGGAGATATCGCCCACCCCGAAGGCGTCGAGCGGACTGGATCCCGGGAGGTTGGTGACGATTCGAGCGCTGGCGACCTGCGAGAGCACGTCTAGGCCGCCGGGTCCTCGCCGGTCAGCTCGACCCCCTCGACCTCGCTGACGAGCAGCTCCTTGCGCGATCCGTCCACGAGGTAGAGCTCGACGAAGGGGCCCTGCTTGCCGAGGGAGGCGTGGGGCTGGAAGTCGCGGTTGAAGAGGAAGCCCTCGATCGGCTCGCCCCCGCGGACCGCGACGGTCACGTTGCCGCGGAAGTGGAAAGCTTCCTCGATCTGCTGGTTCACGCTCGTGACGGCGTCACTCATGGGTAGACCCTCCGGGGCGGAGATTCTAAACCCATAGCCAGGCTGATGTAACGGGGAATTCGAGGGGCGCGGAGGCCTGCTCGGAGACCTACTCGGAGACCTACTTGGAGACCAGGTCGACCAGGTCGAGCAGCCCCTCGGCGTCCGTGTAGATCGCGACCACGTCGCCGATCGCCAGCTCGTCGCCAGGGCGCAGTCCGTAGGGCCGCAGGGGGTCCAGCTTGACGCCGTTGATCCGCGTCCCGTTGCTCGAGTCGTCGTCGCGGAGCTTCCACTCGCCCTCGTCGAGCTCGAAGCGGACGTGGACCTTGCTCACGCTGGGGCTGACCAGGCGCACGTCGTTGCTCAGGGCCCGCCCCACGAGGACCTGCTCCTCGTGCAGGTTGCGGTGGGTCGGGGTCAGGAGCACCACGACCGCCTCGGCCAGGGCCCCGCCGTCGCCGATCTGCTCTCGGTCGTAGACCGAGGTCTCGCCAGCGCCCAAGGGGTAGCTGCTCGGGTCGCCCTCGGCGGGGGTGAGGTAGATCGGGCACTGCTCGCCTATGGGGCGAAAGACCAGGGCCTTGGTGTTCCCCAGCAAGCGCGGCAAGTCGAGCTCGGCGCGACGCTCGGCGAGCTCCCGCAGGGTGATTCCCTTGGGGAGGGTGGTGTGCTCGGTCATTTGCTCCTCGGGCTAGCGCCGAATGAGTATTGCACAGGCCGTGCCCCGAAGGCAGGGGGCAAGGCACGGGACTTGAGGGTTGGCACGCGGCGCCGCGCGTAAAGGCAGCCGGCGGGTGGTGTCGTCGGTCCGCTACAGGGCGGCCCCTCGGAAATTGCGCTCGTGATCAAAAGGCCCCCAGCACCCCGCTAGACTTTCGGCATGTCGTCACCCCTCCTGCAGGCGCTCGAGCAGCCGCCGGGACCCCAGCTGGCTCAGGCCCTGCTCGACCTCGGCACCGCCGCCGTCGTCAGCCTCGAAGAGGCCCGCGCCATCTGCTCGGCCCTGGTCGGCCTCGACCGGCTGCCCCCCTGCGGGGTGGCTCAGCCGCGCGACGCGGACGCCGACGTGCCCGCCACCGCGCTCTACATGCTGGCCTCGCTCTTCCAGCGGATCGAGGACGAGGAGGCCCTGCGCCACCTGCAGGAGCGCGGGATGCCGCAGCTGCACGCGGCCTACGACCGGCGCCTGAGCGCGCCCCAGCGCAACCGCGACGACCTGCTCTTCTTGCTGAAGATCTTCGCGATGCACCCCGACCCCGAGGGCCTCGAGCGGATCACGTCCGCGGCGCGCAAGGGGATGTGGTCGGAGGACACCCTCTGGCAGGCCGTGCTGGGGCTCTTCGGGCCCGACCACCCCCAGGCCTCCCTGCTCCTCGAGCGCCTCGCGAGCCCCCTCCCGCACGGGTTCATCGCGGTCGCCCTGCTCGACTGCGCCAACTCGCTCCTGCTGGGCGGAATCAAGGCCGAGCACCCCTTCGCTTGCGAGCGCGGCCTGGCCCTGCTCGAGGACTACCTGACCGACAACGACAAGCGCTACTTCAGCTACGCCCACAGCGCGACGGCGGCCCTGCCCTTCATTCCGCGCCCCGGCCGCGATCGGCTGCTCGCGCTCTCCCTCGACCACGCCTCCCCCCGGGTCCAGCTCGAGGCCGCCTGGGCCTCGGTCCGGGTCGGCAGCAAGGCCGGCGTCAAGCTGCTCAAGCGCGCCTGCCTCGACCCGCGCCGCGCCGGCGTGGCCCGCGCCTACCTCAAGGAGCTCGACCTCCGCGACGAGATCCCCGAGGAGGCCTACGACCACGACCTCCTCGCCCAGTCCGAGCTCTGCTTGTGGCTCAGCCACCCCCACGAGTACGGACGCCCCCCCGACTCGCTCGAGGTCGTCGACAAGCGGCGGATCTACTGGCCCCCGGCGCACGAAGAGCGCGACGTGTGGCTGATCGGGTTCGAGTACGAGTCCACCGAAGAGGACCGCCCTCAGCGCGGGGTCGGCATGGTCGGCTCGATCACCTTCTGCCTCTACGGCGAGGGCACCCCCGAGCGCGACCCGCTCGAGGTCTACGCGCTCCACTGCTGCTGGGAGCTCCAGATCAACCAGGACCCGCGCGCGCCCGCCGAGCGCAGCGTCGAGGCCGGCCGCCAGCTGCTCGGGCTCTGATTCTGGATCGAGGCTGACACCCGCCCGAGCCGCCCGCGTCAACTCGACGCGCCGGCGGACGTCCCGTCGGCTGGGCCGAGGAACACGCTGCCGCGTATCCTCGGCCCGCTCTGCACACTCGCGGGTGATTCGTGATCACGATCGACGGCTCTGCGGGCGAGGGCGGCGGGCAGATCCTGCGCACCTCGCTGGCGCTCTCGCTGCTCACTCAGACCCCCGTCCGCTTCGAGCGGATCCGGGCTGGCCGACGCCGGCCCGGGCTGCGCGCCCAGCACCTGAGCTGCGTCCGCCTGGCCGCTCAGGTCGGGCGCGCCGAGGTCAGCGGCGCCGAGCTCGAGAGCCAGTCCTTGACCTTCCGCCCCCGCGCGCTCCTGGCGGGCGACTACGAGCTCGACCTCGGCACGGCGGGCAGCACCTCGCTCGTGCTCCAGACGGTGCTCCTGCCCCTGCTCCACGCGGACGGGCCCTCGCGCGTGCGGCTCGAGGGCGGGACCCACAACCCCCTCGCGCCCCCCTTCGAGTTCCTGGAGCGGGTCTACCTGCCCTGGGTCGAGCGCGCCGGCGGGCGGGTCCGACCCGAGCTGGTCCGGCCTGGCTTCTTCCCCAAGGGCGGCGGCGAGGTTCGCTACCAGATCACTCCGGGGCCGCTGGTCGGCTTCGAGCTGCTCGAGCGAGGGCCCCTGCGCTCGATCGAGGCCGAGGCCTACCTCAGCCGCCTGCCCGACCACGTGGCCCGGCGCGAGCTGGACGCCGTGGCCGCCGCCCTCGAGCTCGAGCCCGAGGCCCTGCGCGTCGTGCGACCGCGCCGCCCCAAGGGGCCGGGCAACGCGCTCTTGATCACGCTCCGCTTCGCCCACGCGACCGAGGTCGTGAGCGCCTACGGCGAGAAGGGCAAGCCGGCCGAGGAGGTCGCGGCGGACGCGGTGCGCGAGGCCCAGCGGCTGCTCGCGGGAGAGGGCGTGCCCGTGGGCGAGCACGGGGCCGACCAGCTCCTGCTCCTGCTGGCCCTGGCCGGGTCGGGGCGCTTCCGCACCCTCGCCCCCTCGGGCCACACCACGACTCAGCAGGCGCTGATCCCTCGATTCTTGCCGCGGGTCGGCCTTCCGAGCCAGGAGCTGAGCCCCGGAACGTGGGAGCTCGCGGTAGACGCTTGATCCCGGGCGCACTCGGTGGCACTTTGGACCGATGCTCACCCAGGAAGAGGTTTGGGTCAGCGAGATCCTCGTGGCGGGCAAGCTCGTCTCCGAGGAGATCGTTCGGCGGGCCGGCGAAGAGGCGCTGATGCGCCGCGCGCGCGGCGAGCAGGCCGACGTGATCGGCGTGCTGCTCGCGTTCCAGCAGCTGACCCAGCCCCAGGCCGACGAGGCCCTCGCGCAGCTCAAGCAGCGGATCCACGCCCATCAGCAGGCGGAGCGCGCCAAGCAAGCCGCCGCTCAGGACGCCGCCCTCGCGGCCGCGATCGAGAAGGCCGACGCGATCGAGGAGCAGGGCGACGACGAGGCGCCCGAGCCCCGGCGCGGCGTCTCGAGTCGCCGCATTGGCAGCTCGCCCAAGGAGCTGGCGGTCCGCTCTTCTGGGCGCCAGCCGGCGAAGAAGCAGAGCATGCTGCCCCTGGTCCTGCTCGGCCTGTTGGCGCTCGTCGTGCTCGCGATCGGGATGTCGGTCGCCCTGAGCGACCCGCCGCCCAAGGACGAGCCCGAGCCCAGCCCCAGCTCGAGCGCCAGCCCGACCCCCACGCCCTCCGCCGCGCCGAGCGCCACCCCGACCCCCACGCCGAGCAAGCCCGACCCCGCGGTGGCGGCGCGCAAGAAAGCCCTGGCGGAGGTCGAGCAGGCCGAGGCCAAGGGCGACTACGCGCGCGCCCTCCAGCTCCTGGACGGGATCGCGGCCGACCTGCGCAGCCCCGCCCACGAGTCGATCCGGGTGCGGATCCAGCGCTACGCCCGCCACGCCGAGCAGCTGCAGCGGGCGCTCGAGAAGGCCCCCGACGGGCGCGTGTTCAAGCGCTGGGTCGAGAAGATCGGCAAGGAGGAGATCGAGGACGACCTGCTCGGGCTGCCCGCGACCAAGGACTTCCTCCGCCGCGCCGAGGCCGAGGTCGGCAAGGAGCGCTTCAAGCTCCTGCTCGAGGGCGAAGACGAGGACGACCTCGGCGACGTGCCCGAGGTCCCCGACGACGAGTAGCCGCTAGCGCAACGAGCCCCGAGAACCGGGGCCCCCTCGGTTAACCTCCTCCGACCATGGTGCGCGACCGCGGCAGCGAGACCGAGCTCGTCGTCAACGAGCTCTACGCCAGCGTGCAGGGCGAGGGGACTCGCGCTGGGCAGCCCTGCATGTTCGTGCGCCTGACCGGCTGCGGCCTGCGCTGCCGCTGGTGCGACACGGCCTACGCCTTCTACGAGGGTCAGCGCCGGCCCCTGGACGAGGTCGTCAGCGAGGTCCTCGCCAGCGGGATCGAGTTCGTGCTCCTGACCGGCGGCGAGCCGCTCGAGCAGCCGGGCTGCCTGAACCTGGCCAAGGCGCTCTGCGACGCGGGCCGGACGGTCGCCGTCGAGACGGGCGGCCACGTCGACACCAGCGCCCTCGACCCGCGCGTGACGCGGATCCTCGACGTCAAGTGCCCCGGCTCCAAAATGGCCAAGCGCAACCGGCCCGAGGAGCTCGACTCCTTGCGCGCCACGGACGAGGTCAAGTTCGTGGTCGCGGACCGGGCCGACTTCGACTTCGCGCGCGAGGTGATCGCGCGCCACGGGCTGGCCGAGCGCGGCTGCGCCCTCCTCTTCTCGCCCGTGCACGGTGAGCTCGAGCCCGCCGAGCTGGCGACCTGGCTGCTCGAGGATCCGCTCCCGAGCGCCCGACTCAATCTGCAGCTCCACAAGCTGATCTGGCCCCGCGCAGAGCGGGGCGTGTGAGGACCCCATGAGCGACGTCCAAGCGCGCGCGCGCGCCTTCGTCACGGCCCTGGAGGACTGGCTGCGCGGGCAGCCCATGGCCCAGGTCGTCCCGCGCGAGCGGCTGCGCAGCACGATCGACGAGCTGCGCGGCGACGACGCCTTCTGGGAGGAGATGCGCCCCCGCTTCGAGCGGGCCTGGGGCGAGGGCGAAGCCAAGCTCCGCGCCGAGCAGCGCCCCGCGCGCGAGGTGCTCTCGCCGGCGACCTGTGAGCGCCTGCTCGAGGCGCTCGAGCGGCTCGACCCCGACCCCGAGGTCGCCAAGGCCTTCCTGCGCTCGCCCGCGGTCGAGAGCACCCTGGGCGAGGTGCTCTACCACGGGATCACCGAGTTCCTGGCCAAGGCGGACCTGATCGGGCGCGTGGTCAACAAGCTCCCGGTGCTCGGCCCGATCCGCAAGAAGGTGATGGCCGTGTTCAAGGACGAGTTCGAGGGCCGCCTCGAGGGGCAGGTCAAGGGCTTCCTCGGCCAGTTCTCGGGCAAGGCCGTCGACCGCCTGATCCAGCAGGTCCTGAGCGAGGAGAACCGCCCCGGCTTCCGCGCCGCGCGGCGCAAGGTCGGCGAGCACCTGCTCGAGCGCCCCCTGTCCTCGCTGATCCCCTCGAGCGAGCAGACCGATCGCCTGCGCGACGAGCTGTGGAAGGGGCTGCGCCAGGCGGCGCTCAAGAACGAGGACGAGCTGCTCGAGCAGGTCTACGCCGACCACGGCGACGAGACGATCGGCGACTGGACCTGGAAGCTCTCGCCCGCGGCCACCGAGCTCTTCGCCGCGCCGCTGGCGAGCTTCCTCGAGTCGGAGGCCGGCCAGGGCTGGACGGTCAGCGGAGAGGGGAGCGCATGAGCCAGGACGAGCGCAACGAGAGCGACGACGAGGAGCTCGAGGACGTCGAGGCCCCCGGCTGGGACGCGATCGACGCCGCGCTGCGGCCGATCTACGGGGACGGGGAGCCCAAGAACCACTTCGGGACGGTGATCCCCTACTCGCTGGGCGGGCCCGACCCGATCCGCGGGATCAGCGTCTACGAGGTGGCCGAGCCCACGCCGCACTGGCACTACGTGACCTACGGCTTCAGCGAGCTCTACGAGAAGGAGAGCGACGACCCCGCCACGAGCGGCTTCGGGTTCGAGCTCACGATGCGCGTCGCCCAGGGGTCCGGCGAGCCGGAGCCGGGGGAGTCGCCGCGCTGGCCCCTCTCGCTCCTGCAGAGCCTCGCCCGCTACGTGTTCCAGACCGGCAACCGCTTTGCGGTCGGGCACCACATGAGCCTGGGCGCGCCCCTGGCGGAGGATGTCGAGACCCGCGTCCAGTCGATCGGCGTCGCGCGCGACCCGGCCCTGCCGGCCCAGATCGACACCCCCAACGGGACGGTGGCCTTCCTGCAGCTGGTCGGGCTGACCGACGAGGAGCTGGCCGCGGCCCAGGCCTGGAACACCGAGAAGCTGCTCGAGCTGCTCGAGGAGCACCACCCCTGGGGCGTCACGGACCTCCGCCGCGGCTCGCCCCTCGACGAGGCCGAGTGCCGCGAGCGGGTCGAGCAGGGGATCGAGCAGGACGGCTCGTCCATGGGCTCGACCTACGACACCAGCCTGGCCTTCGTCGAAGAGGGCGACCAGGTCACCGTCCGCTTCGACGTGCGCGCCGTGGCCGGCCTGCGCCGTGCGATGAAGGGCCGCCTCCTGCACGACCGGCCCTTCATGTACATCAACGGCGAGGAGCGGACGGCCGTCACCTTCGTGCGCGCCGACGAGGAGACCCCCGTCGGCGTGCTCAAGGACGAGGACGACGACCTGGTGCTCGTCCTTGACGATGCGCTGATCCACAAGATCCGCGACGAGCTGCCCGAGGAGCTCGGCGCCTGGCGGCTCAGCGACGAGGTGACCTTCGAGGTGATCGCGGAGGACGAGGGCGACGACGAAGAAGGAGACGAGTAGGTGAGCGCGCACGCAGGCAAGGTCGCGGTGATCACGGGCGCCAGCCGCGGCGTCGGCGCCGGGCTGGCCGAGTATTTCCACGCCCAGGGGCTGAAGCTCGGGCTCTGCTCGCGCTCGGCCCCGGTGCTCGAGGGGGCTGAGGGCGTCGTCCGGCGCGAGCTCGACGTGCGCGACCCGGCCGCCCTGGCCGAGCTGGCCGAGGCGGTCGCCCGGGAGCTGGGCCCGATCGACCTCTGGGTCAACAACGCCGCCGTGCTCGAGCCGGTGGTGTTCCAGCGCGAGCTCGACCCCCTGGCCCTGGCCGATCACCTCGCGATCAACGTCGGCGGCGTGCTCAACGGGACCCAGGCCTTCCTGGCGCATCGCGCGCCCGAGGCCGTGCTGCTCAACATCAGCTCGGGCGCGGCGCTCAAGGGCTACGCCGCCTGGAGCGCCTACTGCGCGAGCAAGGCCGCCCTCGACCGCCTGAGCGAGTGCCTGGCCCTCGAGGAGGGCGAGCGCGGCCTGCGCGTCCACGCCGTGGCCCCGGGCGTGATCGACACCGACATGCAGCGCACGATCCGCTCCAAGAGCCGCGACGAGTTCCCGATGCTGGACAAGTTCCTCCAGCTCAAGGCGGACGACGCCTTCAACTCGCCCGAATACGTCGCCCGCGAGCTGCTCGCGATCGCCTTCGACCCTTCCAAGCGGCCCGAAGAGGTCGTGGTCCGGCTCGAGAGCGAGAAGGGCTAGCGGTGAACGCCCCCCGGCGCGGACGCGGCTTCGTCTCGCCGGGGACGCCCTGCCTCTCGGTGACCTTCCCCGGCGTGACCTGGTGGCTGCAGGTCGGCCGCGGCGACGGCGAGGGCTACGCGGAGTTCGCGCCCTACCACGAGGCCGAGCTCGGCCCCAACGAGCTGGAGGGCCTCCTGGGCGCCGCCCCGCGCGAGCTCGACTGGCGCGAGCTGCGCGCGCTCCCCGGGATGCCCGCCGCGGTCGAGGCCGAGGTCGGCCGCTACCGCCTCTCGCTCCACGGCCAGCGCGGCTCGACCCTCGACGCCGCCGGCCTGATCGCCGCCTTCGAGGCCTTCCTGGCCCGCGCGCCCCGCCGCCTGGCGTGAGCGACCGCGAGACCCAGGCCGCGCTGAGGCGCTGGCGCGACACGGGCGCCAGCGAGGACGAGGCGGCCTACTTGCTCGCGCGACTGCGGAGCGGTGAGCTCGCGCACGAGCGGCTGCTCATGGCCGCCTACCTCGGCCACCCGGCCGCGGGGCTCGCGCTGGGGAGCGAGCTGGGCCGGCTCGAGCAGCTCGAGGCCTGGCTCGCGGCTCAAGGCCGAGCCGCTCAGCTGGACGAGCTCGAGGGCTGGATCCGAGACTGGCACGTCGCCGAGGCGACGCTGGCGCTCGGACCGCTGCTCTCCTGGCCCTTCGGCGGCCCGATCCAGTGGGGCAGCGACGCCGAACCCGAGGCGGACGAGGAGCCCCCGCCGCCCTTCCCGCCGCTGGTGCGCTGGGCCCACGGGCTCGCGCCCTGGGGTCCCGGGGTCCAGGTCCGCGCGGGCTGGGCCGCGGCCTCGGCCTGCTCGCCGCTCTTGGAGGGCGAGGGAGTCGCTGGGCGAGCGAGCGAGCTGCTCGACCGCGTCGCGGCGTGGCTCGCGAGCCCCTCCGACCCGCAGCGGGAGCGGATCCTCGCGGCGCTTCCGCTGGAGGGCTTCCCTGAGGAGGGGACTCGCGCACGCTCGGCCGCCCGCGCGATCGCGGAGCTAGCGCAGTTCGCCCGTGAGGTCGAAGCGCGCTACCTCGCCCTCACGGTGGGCCGCACCTTCTCCGCCGCGCGCGAGGCGCTCGCTCGGGACGACTCGCCCGAGGCGGGCGTGGAGGAGGTCCGCGCCTGCGTCGCCGCAGAGCTGGTGCCCTGGGCGCTCGCGGGGCACGAGTAGCCCGCAAGACTCCCGCGAGGGAGCTGGCGCGGCGCGGCGCAGATCCCCGTGGGGCGATTTCCCAAGATCTGCGCGAGGGCGAAACCGGCGGGTGCCCAGGTTGGGCACTGCGACGTTTCGGCCCAAACTTGCGGGACTTAGCGGCTGGGTCGGCGGCTTGCACTGGGCACGCTCAAACCCCGCTCACTCAGGGACACCTCCATGCAACTCCTCTCCCGCGCCGCTCTGGCGCTGGCGGGCGCGCTCTTCGTCTGCGCGCCGGCCTTCGCAGACACCTGGCACCGCTCTGGGCCCTCCTCGGAGCGCCTCGACATTTCGATCCTCGCCGACGGCTTCGCGGCCGACGAAGAGGACGAGTTCAAGCGCGACGCGCGCAAGGTCTTCGACCAGCTCCGCGGCCTCGAGCCCTTCAATCGATACATGGGCCTGCTCAACGTCCACGTCGGCTTCCGCGCCTCGCGGCGCTCGGGCTTACGCAGCGACAGCGCCTACGGGACCGAGTTCGCCGGCTCGGGCTTCTTCAGCACCCTGCTGCGCGCCCAGCGGATCTCGCTGATCCAGAGCGACGCCGTGCGCGCCGGCGGCGACGCCGACGTGATCCTGGTGCTCGTCAACACCAACCGCCGCGGCGGGACCGCCTACGGCAAGATCTGCTACGCGGCCAGCGGGCACACCGCGACCGCCGTGCACGAGCTCGGCCACTCGCTCGGCGGCCTCGGCGACGAATACGGCTCCTGGAGCGGCACGCCCAAGCTGACCCGCGCCCAATACGACGCGCGCTATCCCAACCTGACCACCCAGTCGAGCCGCGACCGCCTGCCCTGGAAGGACTGGGTCGAGAGCGACACGCGGGTCCCCGCCAGCTTCTTCACCAGCGGGGTCAGCGCTCACAAGGGCGGCGGCGCCTATGCCGACGGCCTCTACCGGCCCGAGCGCGGCTGCCGCATGCGCAACGACCACAACGACTTCTGCAAGGTGTGCCGCCAGCACATCGTGCTCAAGCTGCACCAGGGCTCGCGCGCCGTGAAGCTCGAGCAGAGCGGCGGCCGCGTCCGCGTCGTGAGCCCGCTGGCGGCCGATCGCTGGGCCGCGCGCTGGACCGGCGCCCAGGGCAACGGCCTGGAGGCGATCGCCAGCGGCGGGCGCGTGAGCGTGAGCCTCGAGGACCGCACGCCGTGGGTGCGCGGCTCCTTTCGCTCGACCCTGCGCTACCAGCTGAGCACCACCGCCAGCGGCGGCGGCGGCAGCCCGGCCGACGTGACGCGCACCGGCTCGGTGACCGGCGTCACCAGCCGGCTGCGCGTCCGCGCCGGGTCGAGCACCGGCTCCGCGATCGTGGGCCACCTCGGCCCTGGTGAGCGGGTCCAGGTCGTGGGCGCCGCGGTCGACGGCTTCTACCCGATCGTGTTCAACGGCGGCCGGGGCTTCGTGGGCGAGAACTTCATTCAGCTCGATCCGCTCCTGAGCGGCCGGGTGGTGGGGATCACCAGCCGCCTGCGCGTGCGCTCCGGCCCCAGCACCGCGAGCAGCATTCTGGGCCACCTCGGCCCCAACGAGACCGTCGCGGTCACCGGGCCCGAGGTCGACGGCTTCTACCCGATCGTGTTCAACGGCAGCCAGGGCTACGCCGGCGCCAACTACATCGCCCTCGACACCCGCAGCGGCCTCAGCCGCGCCGTCACGAGGCGCTGAGCGTGCGCGCGCCGATCGCGCTGGTCGCCTGCGCGCTGATCCTCGCGCTGCTCTGCGGCTACGCGGGCCTCGACTTCGAGGCCCCACAGCAGCCCGAGCCCGCGGCGCGGGGCCGGATCGCGCTGGCCGCCAGCGAGGCGCCTGCGCCTCGCCACGAGGTCCGCCCGCTGGAGGGGGCTCCCAGCGAGCCCCCGGCCAAGGCGGCCTCGGCAGAGCGGGAGCCCGCCGAGCTGGAGGCCGTCCAGGATCCCCAGCGAGCGCGCCTCCCCGGCGAACGAGCCCCGCTCTCGGGCGAGGACTGCGACGAGGAGGAGGCCCCCGGGCCCCGCTCCTGGATCCTGCCCCTCCAGCTCGGCTGGGACGGAGCGGAGGCCGGCGAGCCGATCGCTCGTGACTTCGCCTTCCAGCCGCACCCCAGCGACGCCCGCGGGGAGCGCTTTCGCGCTTGGGTCGAGGACGCCGCCGGCCGCCAGCGTAGCTACCTGCTCCCGGTCACGGGGCTGATCCCCCAGAACGTCGCCTGCGAGCAGGACGAGCTCGTCCAGGGCGACCAGTACTTCACCCTGCGAGCGCCCGCCATGCTGCGCCTGCCCGAGCTCGCGCTCCCCGCGACCCTCGAGCTCTGCAACCCCGCGGGTGAGACCGTGGCCAGCTACACCCTCCGGGAGGTGGACGGGAGCCTGCGGCTCGACCCTCGTTAGCTCGCCTGTCCAGCTTGGACACCCTCTCGGCTCGCCC
>MDTG01167022.1_pt1 | contig 32629 bp, 33 predicted proteins | sample 811421 | NCBI WGS metagenome assembly MDTG01 (sample SAMN05326645, study PRJNA326480) | marine metagenome | isolation source: seawater | place: Pacific Ocean: South East | collected 2011
TTGGAGGTATTCATCAAAAGTTTAATATTGAGCCTGATATAGCTATGTATGGAAAAGCTCTAGGTAATGGATATGCTATAACTGCTGTTGTTGGAAAAAGAAGTGTTATGGAAGCAGCTCAAAAAACATTTATAAGTAGCACTTTCTGGACTGAACGGATAGGTCCAACAGCTGCACTAAAAACATTAGAGATAATGGAAAGAGAAAAGTCTTGGGAAATAATTACTGCCTTGGGTAATTACATGAATGAAAAATGGGAATTTACTTCAAAAAAATATCAGGTGAAAATAAAGATAAGTGGCTTACCATCGATTAGTTCATTTAATTTTGAAAGTAAAGATGCACAAAAATTTAAAACATATTTAACACAAGAATTTCTGAAAAAGGGTTATTTGGCAAATACTAGTTTTTATGCATCTACAGCACATTCTCATAAAGTTATAGACAATTACTCAGAAGTTTTAGATGAAATTTTTTTTAATATAAAAAAGTGCATTGTTGGAGAGCTAAATATTGACAATCTTCTAGATGGTAAAATTGCACACAATGGTTTTCAAAGATTAAATTAAAGTGAATATCCTTTATTTAGGTGAAAAACAAAATGAAAAAATGTTCTCATTCTTATCTAAATATGGGGAGACACACTTTCATAATAATGAGCTTGAAAGTTTAAACTATCAAAAGTTTGATTGGATTATATCCTATGGGTACAGGCATATAATTTCAAAAAATCATTTAGACAATTTAAAAAACCCTATTATAAATTTGCACATTTCTTATTTACCTTTTAATAGAGGGGCCCACCCTAATTATTGGAGTTTTAAAGAAAAGACACCTAAAGGAGTTACCATTCATTTTATGGATGAAGGGATTGATACAGGACCAATTTTAGTTCAGAAAAAACAATTATTTACGGAAACAGATACTTTATTTTCAAGTTACATAAAATTAAAAAAAACAATTGAGGATTTATTTTACAAGTCTTTTAACAAAATTATTTCAAATAAGATATTTCCAAAACCACAAATTGGTGTGGGTTCATTTCATAAAGAAAAAGATTTGCCAAAAAATATCGACTGGAACATAAAAATTAATAAAATACAAAAAAATGACTGATTTTGAGATCATAGATGCAATAGAAAAAGTTAGAACAAAAAATAATATAAATTGGATGAATATCTTGAGGTTAGCATTTAAGCATGCTCCTTCTGAAGCAAGAGATATTGTTAAAAAAATCAATAAGGATGATAAAAAAATTGGTGACCTATTAAAGAAACTTTCAAAGAACAATGATTAATTTTTTAAATTTTAATGAATTAGAGAAAGTATTAATTGTTGCTGAGCTCTCAGCTAATCATAATGGTTCTTTATCAACGGCTATAAAAACAATATGTGGCGCAAAAAAAGCAGGCGCGGATGCAGTAAAGCTTCAAACATATAGACCTGATACAATTACTATAGACTCAGAAGGAAAAGATTTTATTATAAAAAATAATTCAATTTGGGACGGACAGAGTTATTACAAACTATATGAAAGTGCATTTACCCCGTGGGAATGGCATGAAGAATTGTTTAGAGTAGCAAATGAAGAAGGTTTATTATGCTTTTCATCACCTTTTGATAAAACTGCAGTTGATTTTTTAGAAGATTTAGATAATCCAATTTATAAAATTGCATCATTTGAAATAACCGATACACCATTAATTCATTACATAGCCTCTAAAGGAAAGCCTACGATTATTTCAACTGGTATAGCAACAATAAATGATATTGACTTGGCACTTTCAACTTGTAAAGAAGTAGACAATAACAATTTGGCATTACTAAAGTGCACTTCAAGTTATCCTGCACCTATTAACGAAGCTAATTTGATCATGATTTCAGATCTTAAAAAAAGATATGGAGTTGTAACTGGTCTTTCAGACCACACGCTCGGCATTACAGCACCAATAGTTGCTGTTAATCTGGGGGCAAAAATTATTGAAAAACATTTCATTCTAGATAAATCTATAGGGGGGCCTGATGCAAGTTTTTCATTGGATAAAAATGAATTTAGTGAAATGGTTAAATCAATTAGAGAAGCTGAGGTATGTGTTGGTGAAATTAACTATGAATTAACTAGTAAACAGCTAAATGGAAGAAACTTTTCGAGATCTTTATACATCACAAAAAATGTAAAAAAGGGAGAATTAATTACTAATAAAAATGTTAGATCAATACGCCCTGGTTATGGGCTTCACCCAAAATATTTACAAGATATTTTGGGATGTACTTTTAAAAACAATTATTTAAAAGGAACAAGAATGTCTCTAGATAAATTAAATAAATAACAAAATAATGAACTACAGAATTACAATATCAGATAGCAAAAACAAATATATATCTACTAAACACCCAATTATATTAAATAACGAGTTAATAACAATTGAGGGTGATTGTTCAAATTTAGAATGGGAAGATCAAGATGGGAGCATATGCATATTGTTAGGAGATTTGCTTGGGGAAAGAGATAAAAATAAAGTTGATATCTCATTAAAAAATTATAAAAATTTAGCAGACTTTAAAAAAATATCAGAATTTGAAGGAAGATTTGTAATTGTTAAAATATCAAAAAACAATTGTATTTCAGTTTGGACTGATAATTTTGGAAGGGCAAATGTTTATTGGGTTTTAGAAAAAGAAATTTGCTATATAACATCTGGAAAAGAAATGATTCCCCGTGACGCTGATTTAGGTTCTGTTGACCAAAATGGGTTGGCTCAAGTACTATCAATTTATGGAAGTAGACCTCTTAAGAAACACACTCTAAACAAAAAATTAAATAGATTAGGTATAAATGAAAAGCTTACAATAAATGACAATAAAGTTTCAGTTGATAAAACACGATTTGTTCCGAAAGTTGTGTTCAAAAAAGACGATTATTCCAAATTAGAGGATTACTCAAATTTATTCATAGAAGCAGTTAGGGCTAGGGCATCTGATATCCAAAATATTGTTTTGTTATCCTCAGGATGGGACTCTACATCTATATTAGCCACTTTGTGTCATTTGTTCAATTCCGATAAAATTGAATGTGTTATTGGAAGGATGAGATATTCAAAAAGAAGCAAAATAATTAATCAATTTGAATTAGATAGAGCCCAAAAATTTGCTGATTATTACAATGTTAAACTGCACGTAATTGATTTAGACTATACTAAAGATGCAAATAAAATCAGGGATGAAGTCTTAACATTATTTAGATCGCATGAGTTTTTTAACCTTACAGGTTATAATCATTGGCAACTTGCAAAAGGAGCGTCAAAAATTTCTAAGCAAGGGGCAGTTGTATTTGCAGGAGAAATTAGTGATGGAGCCCATAATTTGGGATTTAGCCAATATTTTTCCTTATATCATCCTGAGTCAATAGCCTTCAGAGAGTATAGCGATAAAATGGCTACTTACTTATTTGGGCCAACATTTTTAAAACAGTTAATTGAAGGGAAATATGAAGATGATCCTGTATGGAAAATTTTTATGTCCTACAATACAAAAACAAAATTTGATCAACTTAAGAAAGGAGATGTTGAAATAAAATTACAACTACTTGAATCTTTTTTTCTAAGTGGTGGTAGAATCCCACTCTATTCAAAGTTTAACAATCAACTTTTAACTGAAAATGGTATAAAAAAGTTCTTAATAAATGCATCAGAAACTTATTTAAGCATGTTTAAGGATAAAATAGGATATGATAATTTGTATTCTCATTATCTACATTTATATCATTCTTTTCATTGGCAAGGAGGAACGGTCGCAACTCTTGAACATACATGTGAGTCTTTTGGATTAAAATGTAGACTTCCATTTCTAGACAAAGGGGTTATAGATTTTTTATCTCAAATGCCTGAAAGCTGGGGTAGGGGCTTGGATATAAATAACACCAAGTACCCTTTAAAATGGATGTTGACTAATAAAATTGATTATCCGATTGATTATCAATCAGGCCCTCATTCTTATTTATATGACATAAATCCAACATTTTCTCATACCGATGAGATAGTCAATGCCTCTTCATTTAAGAATTTATTCAAAGACGCTTTCCAACAAAAAAACTATTTAGATTCATTTAGCCCAGAATATTTTGATTTAAATTACATTAAAAGAATTGTGAAAAAATATTGCGAAGGTGAGAATGTTTATGGCCAGGAAATGACTGACATACTGAACATAGGGAATTATTTGATTATTAGTTAACCCGTTTGATGAAAAATAGTTAGTCAAATGACAAAGGCTTATTTTGACGATCTAAATTTGTTTTCAGTATTAAAAATTCTATTTAGATACCCTTTAATAGAACAATTCATAATACTTAATGATTTGAGCTGGAGAGGAAAAATAATTTTATCCATTTTAGATTTGATTGGGATTTCTATAACAAGCCCTACTTTTTTTTACGGGAGTCTTAGAAACAATCATGGGGAGTCACTTTATATGAGTTCGAGAAGAGAAGCCTCATTAGAAGCCTTTAAGTATTCAGAAAACTTGATGAAAGGACTTAATTTAAATTATTGTGGAGAAAATCAACCAAATGGAATCAACGTTGTTAAGTTATTTATTGCAAAAAGGACCTGGGATGAAATGGAATATTACATAAAGATCTTTAATTATATAAAAAATAAAGAGGGCGTTTCAAAAAATTTTCTCGTAGTCATAAGACCAAGTAATACAATTAAAAAAGAATTTTTGAAATCCAAATATAGCCAGTATGAAATTAATTTTAGAAAAAATATTTCATTTAGAAAATTAAAAATTTGGACAAAAAAAATAATAAAGTTTTTTTTGGGCCTTAAAATTAAAAATAAAATAAATTTAAAAAATCATCAATCAACCACAGTTCTTGTTGCATCGCATGCAATTTCACTAGATAAAAATGATAACCCTTTTCCAAATTGGTTTAAGAAAAGCCTTTTCAAAAATTTTCATATTATAAATACAAGTAGGCAAAAGCTTAAGACTACAAAAAAAAAATTATTTGAAAATGGAATAACAGTAGAAGAAAATTTTTTTAACATTTATTCTAGTATAAATTATTCAAGATTTACACTTTCTGACTCACAAAATATTCCTTATGCTTTAAAACACCAATTAAATGATTTTTTCAAACTTGCGTGTGGTCTGAAGAATTATTTAAATAGAATTAAATGTGATCTATTCTTATTTATAGATGCACAAGATCCAATTACTGATGCTGTACAACTAATATCTAAAATGATAAATATTGAAACAAGGTGTATACAATTTACAAACATGGGAATGCAAGTACCACTTATGATTACATCAGCAGACGTATTTTTTTCATTTTCGGAAAAATTTAAAAATATTTTTCATTGGAAAAATATAGGACCGAAAAACTTTTACCCGTTAGGTTATATTTTCAAAAACGAATCAAAAATAGAATTTCAATCAATCAAGAAAAAACTAAAAGAAAATGGAGTTAAAAAGATAATAGTTTATTTTGATGAATCTGTTCAAAAAGATAAATGGGGGTGTTTTAGCCAAAAAGAAATATTAGATGAAATTGAATTATTAGCAAAAACTGTCATCAAAAATAGAAATATAGCAATCATTTTAAAGCCTCAATTGGTTTTTAATACTGTTAGGAATTATAATTCACCAATAATAAGTCAGGCTTTTTCTTCACAAAGATTTTTTGAAATAAGTAGAGGAAAACATAGGAATGATATAACTCCATGGACAATTTCAAAGTATGCTGATTATTGTATTGGAAATTTGGTAGGTGCAACTGCTGCATTAGAATGTGCTTTGAGAAATAAAAAAGTCATACTAATTAATTCTAAAGGATACATTCATGATCACAACTCAATTTATAAAAAAGCAGAAGTTGTTTTTTCTTCGCTTGAAATAGGTCTCAACAAAATTTTAGAAGGAGGGGAAAAAATTGGAGATTGGTCAAATATCATAAACGAATTAGCCGGAGAAGATTTAAAAATTGATTTAAGTATAATAGATAGGAAACTTTAAGGGAATTAGTGAAAAATAATTTGATTAATAAATTTTTAATACTTCAATTACCATACCTTGTAAGCAGTTTAGTACCTATTTTAAGCTTGCCTATTTTTACTAAATTCCTCTCAACTGAAGATTATGGAATTCTTGCTTTAGCTAACACTTATGGAATATTGTTTGGAGGTTTGTCAAATTTAGGTTTATCTGTAGCCTTTGAAAGAAATTTTTTTCAATTGAAAAAAAAAGAAAATCAGATCAAACTGATGTGGAGTTGTTTAACCTCATCATTATTAATATTGAGTTTTTTCTCTGGCGTGACGTTTTTTTTTCATAGCACAATAACAAAGATATTTTTTAATACAAATTTTAAGGGGAAAATTTTATTCTATGCCTTGCTATTCGCAGGCTTAAAAAACTCAATACAATTTTTTTATATATTTATGATTAACAATAAGTTGGTTACAAAATTTGCATTTATTTCTATGATAGAAACAATAATTGTAACGACGTGTTCAATAATTTTTGTTTCAAGGTTTAATTTAGGAGCATCTGGATATATTTCTGGCCAAGTCACAGGTTTAAGTTTAATCATTTTATTTTTAACCGTTTTATACATTTTGAAAAATGGATTTTCGTTCAATTTTTTGTTCTTAAAGGATGCTATTTTTTTTGGGTTGCCTCTAACTCCAAAAGTCTTTTTTAGTTCGTTAAATACACAGTTTGACAAATATCTTTTAGGATATTTTAACTCTCTTGGTGTTACAGGATTACTAAATATTGCTCAAAAAATTTCTTATTCGTCAAATAACTTTTTGAGTTCACTTCAAAACTTGTACAGTCCTGAACTATACGACTTATATTATAAAAAAAAAGGGCGAAATTTTAAAAAAGAGTCTAACAAATTATTATATCCGTATTTTAACGTTTATATCCTGATATGTTTATCTATTGGCTTGTTTTCCGAAGAATTACTTTTAATATTAACAACTAAAGATTTTCAAAAAGCTTATCCAATTATTATACCTTTTGTAATGTTTTATATAGTCAATTTTTTTGGTACTACTAAACAACTTTTAATTGCAAATAAAAGCTACTTGATTAGTAAATTGTCCATGACAACATTATTTATAAATATCATTATAAATCTACCTGCTATTTATTATTTTGGTCTTTATGGAGCTGCTTGGGGAGCTTTTTTCAGTGGTATAATAAGTTCCGTTTTAAATTTTTATTATTCTCAAAAATTTCTAAAAATTGATTTCTCATTAAAATTTTTAAGAAATTTATTGTTCGTCCTATTACTATTATTTATTTCGTTTATTCTATATGAGACAAATATTGATTACGTCTTAAGACTGTCTTATAAAATCTTATCTGTATTATCAATTTTAATTATTACTAGGACTTATGCATATCTAAAACCACCTTCAAATATTATTTTTAGAAATGGTAATTAATGAAATTTCTGACTGGATTAAATACCTACTTTCAGTAATCCCAGGAAGAACAGGAATATATTTGAGAACATTATATGTCTCAATTTCAATGAAGAAACTAGTAAAAGTTAGCATTTCCCATGGGACCATTTTGCACGGTTTGAAAAATATAAAATTTGGAACTAACGTTAATTTTGGTCCCAATTCACTTATATCTGCAATTCAAGGGTCAATCAAAATTGGAGATAATTTTTTTGCAAATAATAATATTCACTTGAATGGTGATTTGGGAGGTGATATAATCATAGGGAATGACGTTTTAATTGGACCGAATGTTGTTTTTAGATCCTCGAATCATAATTGGAATTTAAAAGAAGTCCCAATTAGGGAACAAGGGAATAAAATTGGCGATATTATAATAGAAAATGATGTTTGGATTGGGGCTAATTGTGTCATACTCCCGAATGTAAGAATCGGTGAGGGAGCCGTGATTGCTGCGGGTTCAATTGTTAACAAAAATATTAAACCATTTTCTTTATATGGTGGTGTGCCGGCAAAGTTTATAAAAAAAAGATAATATGCTAAATGTAATCAAGTGCCCATTATGTAACTCGGAATCTAACGAGTTTATACAAGAATATTCGTATAAAAATGATATTTTCAGTAATTGTAAAATTGTTAAATGTAATTCATGTGAATTGTATTTTGCCAACCCCACTCCAAAAGAATCAGAGCTACATAATTATAATAATTCTTATCACCAAAGTGCACATGGAGGAATAATAACTGATGCTAAGACAAAAGGATTTTTTTATGGTTTGTCAAAATTAAGATTAATTATGATAAAGGATAATATTAATATCCTAAATGAAAGTAAAATAAATGTCCTTGAAGTTGGTCCAGGACCAGGATATTTTGCTTCTTTGTGGTTAAGTGAGTTTCCAAATTCTAAATACTTCGCAATAGAATCTGATATTAATTGTTATAAGTCACTAAAGAATTTAAACATAGAAATAATTGAAAATAAAAATCTAGGAAACCTGAAATTTGATTTAATTGTAATTTCCCATGTTTTGGAACATGTATCGTCACCTGTAGTATTTTTAAATCAGTATGTGAATTGTTTAGAATCCAAAGGGAATTTATTTATCGAAGTACCCTGTAATGATTGGAAGTATAAAAAACTTTGTGAACCACATCTTTTATTTTTCTCAAAAAAACCAATGGAAAAATTATCAAATGTATTAGGATTAGAAATTCTCTCAATGAACTATTATGGCACATCCATAAAAAAAACTAAAAATCTTCTATTTAAATTTTTTAATAGATTAAGAGTTTTTTTTTATTACAAGTTCGATATTAAATTTTATCATAGTAAGAGAAAAAAAATTAATGAGCTCTTAAATAATGAGTATTCAACTGAAGCACTTTTAAATTTTGATGCTCACCTAATTAAAAAAAATGAGTCACTTTGGCTACGATCAATCTTTAAGAAATAATATGTCTTTTTTCCCTCTTTTTAATATTCTAGAAACAAAAGGTTTTTGTACAGTTCACAACTTTTCTCCCAATAATTGGGAAAAATCTCATAAAAAAACTAAAAAACTTTGGTTATTTTTTCTCAGAGATAGTCTCTGGAACTCAAAAAAAATATGTGAAATAAAATACGGCGACTCATTCAATGTCGAAATGGAGAATCTAAAATTCATGAATGAAAATATTGATTCTAATTTAGTAATTCTTCAACTTAGAAAAGATGATAATATTCCAAAAAAAATGAATCTTCTTCCTAAATCTCAATTTATTTTCACAAAGACGCCAGAATGGAGGGCAACAGTTGGATTTAGTCTAGGATCATCTCAAACTAGCTATCAAGGTGAAATTAATCCATTTCCAGAAAAAGGCAGTTTGCTTACTTTTCATCCTTTTGTTCAACAAACTAATATTGAAAATTATTTTGTTTTTGTAAACTTGGAAACTTCTCCAATTCAAAGATCATCAGAAATCGAAATTTATTTACCCAACAAGAAAAAATTTATTGACAAAATAAAAGTTTATAGCAATCATACAAACATTATTTCATTAAATAAATATGAATTCAGTAAAAATGAGTTGCCTACATTTATTTGTAGAAATATGGCAGGAATCCCTTTTGGTTTTGGAATAAACAGAACTGCACCTATGCTATCATTGGAGCACACCCACCCACCTGCTAGCTTTACATTACATGGATCAAGATTCCAAGTGCAAAAAAAAATTAAAACCAGCTGGTTTAATAAATTAAAGTTTTAATGAATTTATACAAAAAAATTAAAAATTCAGCTGTAAAAAATATAAACCCAAAATATTTGGAATTAATTTCTAAAAGGGGCATAACATTATCTAAAATTCCAAAGCACTCTTCCTCTGTTACAAGTGACTTATTTTTATATAGAATAGAAAATAATTGGTCTACTTTTTTTGAATTATTAAATGTTAACTATCTAATAGATAATGATAACTTAAAGTATAAAATCTTTGAAGTTGAAATAATTTTTTTTAATAATTCCGGTGATCTCGTTGAAAGATTTGAAATTAAAAACATTCGGAATCTTAAACATAGAATAAATATTAAAGAAATCACAGGTAATTTGGATATAAAACATGATGGTACCTTTGCTGTAATACACAAAAATTCACCTATTTGGTTAAAAGATTATGACTGTTTTTTATCTGAAAGGGGTTATACAGGTTACGAAAATAATTTCTATGGGCCAATAAAAAGTTATGTTCATGGTAATTTGGACGCTATTTATAAAGAGTCAATAGGTAATATTAAACAACTCGGAAATTTTAGCTTTCTCAAAAAAAAATACTTTATTCAACATAGATTATTAGCAAGGTATTCATATGATTTCTATTGGGTTAACCCCACAAATAGAAAACAAAAGTTGATTATTCACGAATTAAGTGAATCAAATACAATTATAACTAAAATCCAGATAGAGCCTATGGGATTTTATAAGTATTCATATAAAAAGAGCTCTAATAAAACTAATTCGATAATTAAAATTCAAAGTAGACTTTATATGGCTAGACCAATTGTATTTAAGTATATGGAAAATTCATTTGATGTTTTTCATGGATAGAATAATAGTAGGTTTATAAAGTAATAATACCATACAAACAAGTAAGATTAATTTTTTAAACAAATGAATAAAAAAATAGTTAAAGTAGGATATGGGAATGTGAGAAAGGTGAAAATAGGGGGAACACTTCCTTTAGCTTTTGTAGGTGGTCCTTGTGCAATCGAAAATCGAGATCATGCTTTGTTTATGGCTGAAGCCATTGAAAAAATTTGTAAAAAACTTGATATTCCTTGGATTTATAAATCCTGCTTTGATAAAGATTGTCGATCTTCTCCAAAAAGTTTTCATGGTATTGGAATAGATGAGGGATTAAAAATTTTGTCTGAAATTAGAGATGAGTTTTGCATACCGGTAGTATCAGACTTTTCTGATCCATCTTGGGGTCCACCAACAGGAGAAGTTTGTGATATGGTTCAAGTTCCTGCGTATTTATGCCGCCAGACATCAATTTTAAGATCAGCCGCCCTAACGAAACGCCCCATTTTACTAAAAAAAGGTCAATTCATGAGTCCATGGAACATGAAAAATTCTTGTAGAAAACTAGAAGCATTTGGAAACGAGCAAATCATTCTTACTGATAGAGGTACTTTTATGGGATACAATATGTTGGTTAACGATATGACTTCTTTTCCTATTATGTCTTCCACGGGTTATCCTGTCTGTTATGACGCAACACATTCTATTCAATTACCCACTTCAATGGGCAACATATCAGGAGGGCAAAGAGAGTTTATACCCTATTTGGTAAGAGCTGCTGTTGCAAATGGAATTAATCTTCTATTTATGGAAACACATGACAACCCACCAGAAGCTCTATCTGATTCGAATACAGTATTAGACATAAAGTATTTAGAAAATATTTTGTTTCAAGCAAAAAAAATTCATGAAATGCGATTAGAATTATTTCATGAATTAGGTCCAGATAATGTTCACCCTGTAAATAATTAGTAATGAAAGTAAAAGATGTAATGATACCAGTCGGAAAATTTCCAATTATCAGAAAAACTACAATTTTGAAAGAAGCACTCAGTGAAATGGGTAAGGCTGGCCTTGGTTTGGTTTGTATTATAAATGATAAAAAAGAATTAATTGGTTTAATTACGGATGGGGACTTAAGAAGAAAATTGCTAAATGTGCAGAAGCCTTTTTCTTCTTTTTTTGTTGATGATGCTTTAATTCACGCTAAAAAAAATCCAATTACATGCAAACCATATGATGAATTAAAAAATATTGTAAACTTAATGGGTGATAAGCAAATTTGGGATTTACCAGTTGTGGATGAAAATAAAAAATTACTTGGGCTACTTCATTTACATCCTGCAATTAAAAAATTAATATATTAAAGTTTAGTTTATGATTATTCAGAAAGAAAGACAATTAAAATTGAAGAAAGCTTTAAGAAACAGAGAGCGTTTATTCGCTGCATGGGTTTCTTTTGCACACCCCTCAATCACTGAAACTTTTGCTAGGGCCGGTTTTGATTTTATTGCTATAGATATGGAACATTCTACAATTAACCAAGCGGAAGCCCAGCGAATTATAGCTGCTTCTCAAGCTGAAGGAGTCCCTTGCCTTCCTAGACCTGTATCTCATTCAAATGATTATATAAAACCACTCTTAGAATCTGGCGCTGATGGAATGTTAATTCAGATGGTAAATACCCAAGAGGATGTTAAGAGATTGATTGATAATTTTAAATACCCCCCTATTGGTAAACGAAGTTATGGTGTTAGTAGAGCTCAAGGGTATGGATTTGATTTTGAAGAATATATTACTTGTTGGAATCAAAACTCTTCATTTATAATTCAAGTTGAATCAATAGAGGCAGTTAATAATATTGAGAAACTTCTATCTTTTGACGAAGTTGATGGAGTAATGGTTGGGCCATATGATATATCTGGATCATTAGGTTTTCCTGGGCAAACAGATCATCCTAAAGTAATTGAAGCATCTAAAAAAGTTATTACTGCTTGTGAAAAGTATTCAAAAAGTTGTGGAACTCAAATTGCTGACCCTAATGAAAAAAATATAAAAGGCCTTTTTGATTTAGGGTACACATATGTAATTTTAGGTTCTGACTTGTTTGTTTTGTGGAAATGGTCTGAACAAATGAAAAAATTAATTAATGTATATAGATAAATTATTTAATTTGAAAGGGAAAGTGTCTGCTATCATAGGCGCAGGTGGTCACCTATGCAGTGAAATGGCCAAATCTTTTGCAAGGGCAGGATGTAAAGTTGCTATAATTGATTTAAGACTTCAAAAGGCCACAAAAGTTGAAGAAGATATTTTAAAAGAAGGTTTTAAGGAGACAATTTCTTTAGCTTTGGATGTTTCCAAAAAGGAAGATCATTATAGGGTTCTAAATGAAATAATTAACAAATTTGGTAAATTGGACATACTTATAAATGGTGCTGGAACGAATGGATCAACTCCTTTTTTAGAGATTGAAAAAGATGAATGGGATGGCATTATGGATTCACAAATAAAAGGAACTTTTTATGGTTGTCAAGTTTTTGGAGAGTACATGCTTAACAAAAAAAAAGGTTCTATTATAAATATATCTTCCGCTTCTGCAGGACCACCATTATCAAAAGCATTTACATATTCGGCTGCTAAGGCAAGTATAAAAAATTTAACTCAGAATTTAGGAAGAGAATGGGGAACAAAGGGTGTTCGTGTAAATGCCATTCGGCCAGGATTTTTTCCGACAAAATGGAACTTGAAAAACTTCATTGACGAAGACAGAAAAAAAGCAATTTTAGGACACACACCAATGAATCGCTTTGGGAAAACTGAAGAATTGACAGGTGCAATATTATGGTTAGCATCTGATGCTTCAAGTTTTGTTACTGGTGCAGAGATTACAGTTGACGGGGGTTATTCTTGTATGACTATTTAATTATGGGGAAAGATAAAGTAGCAATAGTTACTGGAGGTAATAGAGGTATAGGACTGGGAATCACTAAAGCGTTTATCAATGCAGGTTACGTTGTTATAGTTGGTGCAAGACAAGATTTGAAATTGAGTAATATTTTTGGCGACAGAGTTATTTTTATAAAGACGGATGTCCGTAAAGAAGATTCTCATCATTCTTTAGTTGATATTGCAATTAAAAAATTTGGCAGTTTAGATGTTTATATAAACAATGCGGGTTATTCTTTTTGGAAACCAATTTCCGAAATAGACGATGCTTTTTTGGGGGATTTGTTAGACACTAATCTCAAAGGTTATTTTTGGGGCTGTAAAGCTGCAGCAAAAGTAATGAAATCAAAGGGATCAATTATTAATATCTCAAGTCTAGCAGGCAAAAGAGGCTCAAGTAATAATTCTGCTTACGTGGCTTCAAAGTTTGGAGTTAACGGTCTAACCCAATCTTTAGCAAAAGAGCTTGGCCCTAGGAATATTAGAGTTAATGCAGTATGTCCTGTTCTTATATCAACAGATGGACTTATTGAAGCTCTTGATATGGATTATGCTCCAGGAAAAGGGGATCCATCAACTTTTATTTTGAACTTTGCAAAATCAAATGCTGCCCTGTCAAGAATGCCAACAGCATCAGAAGTTGGTCAAACATGTTTGTACTTGGCCTCAGATAAATCTAGTGCGATTACAGGGCAATGTATTAATATTGATTGCGGAGTATTGCCCCAATAAATTATAATGGATATTGTAATAATTATTCCTGCTCATTTAGCTTCTGTAAGATTAGGAAGAAAAATGTTAATTGACATTGATGGCCTTCCAATGATTGAACATGTTAGAAGAAGAGCAATGTTATCTAAAAGTGTAAAAGAGGTATATATTGCTACTGGTGACAAAGAAATAAAAAACGTAATAGAATTTAATGGAGGAAAAGTAATACTAACTAAAAAAAATCACAAAAATGGGACCTATAGAATAGCTGAAGCAATTTCTTGTATGGAATGCAGTCACGTTATTTTAGTTCAAGGAGATGAGCCACTTTTAATACCAAATTACATTGATATTTTCGCTCGTCAGATGGTGAAAACTAGATCTGAAAAAATGTGGAATGGAGTTACAAGATTTGATGATATGAATAATATTGATAAACATTCTTTAGTTAAATGTATTATAGATTCTAATAATCATATCATTTCATTTTTTAGAAAAACCCCAATTTTCTCTGAGTTTACAAATTTTAAAAACATTTTATTTAAAATTCAAGGATTAATTGCTTATGAATGCAATTTTCTGAATGAATTAGTGAATTTAAATGATACTCCATTTGCTAAATTAGAATCAATTGAACAAATGAAAGCAATTGAACACGGATATAAAATAAAAGCAATTGTACTTCCTAAAAACTTCCCATCAGTCAATACTGAAAAAGAATTAGCCATAGTAAAAGAAATACTAAACAAAAATTTAGATCAAAAAAAAATCTTTAAAAAGATAATCAAACGATGAAAAAAATAATTAGATCAATAAAAGATTTAATAAAAGATAATATAGAAGATATTAAAAGACATATCCCTCGGGATATCATAGAAGATAAAAAGAATGATTTATTGAATACTCAAATTTATCCTAGTGGGAAAAATTTAATTAAGATTCTAAATATTGATGCTGAACAAAGACTTAAAGAAATAAATATATCAGAGAAATCAAAAATAGCTTCTTTAGGGACATGTTTTGCAGAGGAAATTGCAATACATTTTAAAAATCAAGAAGAAAAATTAACATATATAAATCTTGAAAAAAATATCTTTAATTTTTCAGCAAATTGGGGACGAGTCTACACTTTAAAAAATTTATTACAAATCATTTCTTACTCAACCGATGAAAAAGAAGTTCCAATTTTTGTTGAGCAGTACAAAAATCTTTTTTTTGATCCCTTAAGGGAATATAGCATTGGATCATTTAATTCAAAAAAAGAAGCGATTCTTAATATAAAAAGTCATAGAAAACTCAGTAGGGAAGTTTTTAGAAAAACGGATATATTAATAATAACTGTTGGGCAAAATGAATTTTGGTATGATTCAAAAATGGAAATAGTGTGGGGGAGAACACCCCCTATAAGTTTTAGAAAAAATAGTAAAAGGTTTAGAATTGTTGAAAATACATTTGTTCAAAACACAAATGATTTAAATAGTATTATAAAAACTTTAAAAGAGTTTAACCCAACTTTAAAAATAATTATAACCGTAAGTCCAGTCCCAGAGTATGCTACTTTTTTTAAACGTAATATAATCTCTCAAGCTTTTGCGGGTAAATGTATTTTAAGAGCAGTATTGCATGAAATTATCCCAAAACATAAAGGAGTATTTTATTTTCCTTCTTTTGAGTATGTTTTAACTGATAATCCCAATTCATATATTTCCGATAATATGCATGTGAAACGTTATAAAGTGGCTCAAATTTTGAAATCTTTGGAAAATGCAACATTTTAAAAAAGATAAAAAGTCAAAATCAAATCAGAACTTTATTTCCAAACAAAAAAAGCTCTTTTTGTTTGTAAAAAATAATCAGGATTTTTACTTAAATAAAGTAAATTCTTATCTCTCAGATCTTAATGTCTTAAATTCAAATTATTTGTGGTGGGCTTTTAATTTTAGCTCCAAGAGTCCGCTAAATACTACTGTTGTCACAAAAATAATTGATGTATTAGCAGTACTAGATTTAGAAAGGGATGGAATTTTTAATCCTGAAGACTACAAAAAATTCAGTAATGCTCAAAAAAAAATCTTATTTCAATATTTCAGTACTGGCAATGAGGTTATGTTATTTTTTTTGAACTTTTTTATCTCTTTTTTCACGAGGGTATTAAATTTTTTTAAAGTTATAATTAGATTGATTCAGGTATTTATCTTTTTTTCATTTAAAAAAACATATGAAAATCAGCACAAAATTCTTCTTTTTACATTTATTGACGGAACTAATAGAAAAATAAATGATCCATATTTTGGTAACTTGAAAAACTTAATCGAGAAACAAAATTCAAATACATCAATAGGATATTTATATTATCTATATCGACCATTTTACAAAATGAGTAAAATACTAAAAAATGAGAAGGCGCCTCATCATTATATATTTAGCTATCTTAAGATTCAAGATTATTTGTGGTGCTTTATTCAAATAATTAAAATTTATTTTTTCAAAATAAAAAAGATAGACTTTAAATATAATTCTCAATCGATATTATTACATAAAATTATCAGAGAAAATATGATTGAAGAAATTCCTAGAGGCATTATTGAAAATTTACTTTTGTTTAAAGCCTTTAGAAGGTTAAACTCGAATAGATTTTTAGAAAAAATAATATATCCATTTGAAAATAAGCCTATGGAGAAGTTTCTATCATTGGGATTATCGAATAAAATAAAGAAAATAGGATATCAACATACATCGATAACACCCTCGCATTTATCTTTTCAATTCTCCAAAACAGAAATAAATAAAACACCACTACCAGACAAGATAGTTACCGTTGGTAAGATTACTAAAAATTGGTTGATAAAAAGGTGTAATTTTCCTCCAAAAAAGATAATACAAGGTGTAGCTCTAAGAACTTTTCAAAATAAACCTTTAGTTAGAGATTTTTTTGCAGCCGATAATGCTAAATTATTGTTTGTTTTTTCTTCTAGTAAAGATGAAATAATTAAAACAATTAAATTATTGAAAGAAATACCTATCAAATACAATTTTAAATACAAATTTAGATTCCATCCTAACTTCCCAATCACTGTGTTGGATAGGTTATCTCAAAATTGGATAAAAAAAAAGGTTCATTTTATATCAAGGAATACTCTACACGAGGAATTTAAATGGGCTGATATAATGGTATATATTTCTTCAAGCGCCTCAATTGAGTCTCTTTTGTGCTCTCTTCCTGTTATTAGATTAGATATTGATAAATTTAACTTTGATCCTTTTTTAAATCATAAAACCCCATTGAAGAAAGAAGTTAAGTCATCAAAAGATTTTATAAAATCAATTTTTGAACTTTCAAATCTTACTAAAAATAAAAGAAAAATAATGGAATTAGATTCCAAGAAATTTGCTGAGTCATACATGGTGCCAATAAAGAAATTTAATTTTAAAATGTTTTATTAATGAAAATAATTAATCCTATACACTCAAATTTAATTGAGAGGAAAGAGGAATTTTTTAGCAAAAAGCCCTTCCCCCATATAATACTAGACGATTTTTTAGAAAAAAAATATTTTAGTCTACTTGAGAAACAGATTTCTAAAAATAATTATTTTAAAAAGGGGAAGTCGTTTAATTCTAATTTAGAGTCGAACAAATCAATTAGTTTAAATACAAACTTACCAGATATCATTTCAAACATAACTACTGTTTTAAATAGTTATGATTGGGTAGAAGTATTGAAATCCCTAACTGGTATTCAAACTCTAAAAAGTACAAAGGTAGGAAATACTAAGCTTGCAAATTATCATGAAATGGGGACAAATGGATTTTTAGGATCTCATGTTGATCATTCTACAGATCCAAGTAATGGTCTTCCACATGTATTAAATATAATCTTGTATTTATCATCTGAGTGGAAAGAAAATTTTGGAGGAGCGACATTATTATTTGATAAAAAAGGGAAAAAAATAATTTCAAAAATAAAATATAAAAAAAACAGAGCTGTAATTTTTCTGCATACTCCATATAGTTTTCATGGTGTAGAAAGACTTCAAGATAACAAGGGTTTAAAAAGAAAAACTTTATATGTTGACTATTATTCAGAATCTACAAACCCTTTTGAAAAATTTGATTTAGACTTTCCTAACAAATGGTTTAAGCATGGGACAACATTTGTTCTTCCAAATAGCTCAGACTATCTGAAAGCCAAAAACTGGCCTTACACCAAATCACTCATCAAATATAAAATTGAGCATTTAAAAAGTAAATTATAATCAAAATTAAAGGTGTGGAAATTTCAGTTGTTATCCCTACGATTGGAGATAGAGATATTTTACCAACAATAGTCTCATTAAATAATTCAACTGTAATTCCAACAGAAATAATAATTGTATCTCTTAAAGAAAATTCTTATGAGTATATAAGTGAAAAGTACAAAAATGTAGTATTTACTGAAGCTGAAAAAAAGGGTCAAGTAAACCAAAGAATTCAAGGCTTTAAAATTGCTAAAAGTAAATTTGTAATGCAATTAGATGATGATATTATTTTACATAAATCATGTCTAGAATTTCTCACAAAAAATTTATCTCTAAATAAAAATTACTCAGTCTCACCAAACCTCATTGAAAATTTATCAAATAGATCTATTTATGATTATAAAATAGATTTAAAAAAAATCTGTTTTAACATTATTTCGGGTTTTAGTGCTTTTTGCACAGAAGGTAAAATAGGTTTCTCGGGATTTGAATTATATCCACTGGTCTCAGAAATTTCTCCTGAACTTGTAAAATCAGAATGGCTTGTTGGAGGATGTATTATGCATCATAAAAAAAACTTAATAAAAGAATATTTTTTTGATTTTGAAGGTAAAGCCTATTGTGAAGATTTGTTCCACTCTATTGAATTAAGAAAGAAAAAAATTGAACTTTACATTAATAAAAGTGCCATTGCATATTTAGAACTAAATAAAAAGCCAAAAAAAATTAAAGATTTTATAGGAGAAAATTTAAGAGATTTGAAGATTAGAAAAAACTTCGTAATTATAAATGATTTTAGCATTTTTAGGATGTACACTGTATATGTGCTGAAGTTTTTTAATTATTTTTTTTCAAAAAAATCATTTTAGTATACACCATTTATATACATTCATTCGAGGTAAGGCTTTGCTAGAAAAATTGATAGATCAGATAAGAAAAAGAAAATTTTTAAATGAGGTCATTTTTTTTTGAGAAAGATTTGAATTTTATTAAATAAAAGAAATTATAAAAGAGGATTTTTATTTTAAAACTATAGCTATTTAAATGAAAATATTAGTTACTGGAGGAGCAGGATTCATAGGCACAAATTTATTGCTAGAATTAAAAAAACAAAATCATAAATTAGTTTCAGTAGACAATTATTCAATTGGAACTAAAGAAAACCATATTGAAGGAGTAAAATATATTAGTCTTGATGTGAATCAGATTAAAGAAATAAAAAACGACTTTGATTTAATTTATCATCTTGCAGGACTTTCCAGAATTCAACCATCTTTTAGAGAACCTACATCTACTTTTATTTCAAATACAAAAGGGGTGGAGTCAGTTATTGAGTGGGCTAGACTAAACCATACAAAAATTGTTTATTCTGGATCATCTTCTTTTCACCATGATCCATATCAGTCTCCTTATGCGTTTTATAAATATCTTGGAGAAGAAATATGTAGGATGTATAGGAGAGTCTATGACATGAATATTGAAATAGTAAGGTTTTATAATGTTTATGGGCCAAAAGAAATTGTTCATGGGGAATGGGCAGCAGTAATTGGCATATGGAGGTCTCAAATAAAAAATAATTTGTCTTTGACAATTGTAGGAGACGGTGAACAAAAGAGAGATTTTACCCATGTCCATGATATTGTCGATGCCTTATTAAAAATAGGGATTAATAAAACTAAGTTTAACAATGAATGGGAACTTGGAACAGGAATTAATTATAGCTTAAATGAAGTATATCAAATGTTTAAAGAAAAGTTTGGGGTTGATAAAATTCATATAAATGATCAATTAGGTAATTATAGAGAGACGTTAAGAATAGACAACAAAGCATTAAAATTATTGAATTGGAAACCAAAAGATAGATTGAAAAAATATATTATGAATTTATGACCCTTATTGACTTTACATATATAAATAGTCATGGAGGATTAAATATTACTCAATATGTTTTAGAATATTTAAGCGAAAGAGAAGATCATAACGATTTTTTAATATTACTTGATAAAAGAAATTTTTTAAAACTAAAAACGTATAATTTAAAGTATAATGTGATCTACAAAAATGAAATCAGTAGATTTATATTTTATTTAAAATATAAAACATCTTTTGACTCTATAATATGTTTTGCAAATGTACCCCCACCAATTAAGCAAAATAAAAAAGTTAAAGTTTATTTTCATAATGAATTGTTATTAAGCACAAAAGGTGCAGAGATGACATTTTTAAAAAAAATAATTTTATTTTTTAAAAAACAATATATAAGAAGATTAGATTTTGGTTACAGTTGGTATGTTCAAACCTCATATCTAAGAAAATTGATGAGCTTATCTTTAAACATTAATCAGGAGAAAATATTTATAACCCCCATTTTTAAGGAAATCATCTTAAATAAAAAACTGAAAAGGCCAAATACCTTTCTTTATCCGACAAGTGAATCTAAACATAAAAATATAAGAAGACTTATATTGGCATTCGTTTATGCATCAAAAAAACTTAAACACAAGATTACTCTTAAATTGACCATAGAAGAACCTAGATTTAATAAATTTAGATTACCTCAAAATTTTAAAATAGAATATCTAGGTCAACTTAAACATCAAGAATTAATAAATCACTATAGTATTTCTAAGTATTTGATTTTTCCTTCCTTGAAAGAGTCTTTTGGACTACCGCTTGTCGAAGGATTTCAATCAGGCTGCATAATTTTAGCTTCAGATTTAAACTTTGTACATGAAGTTTTAGAAACTAAAAATGTTTTTAATCCTTATGAAATAAAAGATATTGCAGAAAAAATAGTTACAGTTTTAAAAAATAAAAAAACTTCAAAACAAGTATTGAAAGTAAGTAATTTAATAAATAAAATTTTTGAAAATGAACTATAAAGAAATTGATATAGAGGGTGAACTAATTCTTAAATCGATGAGTAAGGGGACAAAATTAAATCATTGGATGTACTCTCAGATAAAGCCTTATATTAAAGGGAAAACTTTAGAAATAGGAAGCGGAATTGGAAATATATCGAGATACTTTATTGAAAACAGGAAAGAAATTTGTCTCTCAGACATAAGGGATCAATATATAAAATCCTTAAAGTCAAAATATCCTAAAAATGAAGTATTAAAAATTGATTTAGTTGACCCAGATTTTGATTTAAAGCATTCAAAACTATTCGAAACATTTAATCTTGTATTTGCCTTAAATGTAATTGAACATATTCAAGATGACAAAAAAGCTCTGATAAATCTAACTAAACTTTTAAAACCAGATGGTTTTTTATACATTTTGGTTCCAGCTCATCAAATTTTATATAATAATTTTGATAAGACACTTTTTCACTATCGAAGATATAACAAAAGAAAACTCATTGATATATTTCCCAATTCAATCAAAATTAAAAAAAGCTGGTATTTTAATTTTGCGGGTATATTTGGTTGGCTCATTGTTGGAAAAATTTTAAATAAAAAAATCATACCAGAATCTAATATGATTCTATACAATTTATTAACTCCACTTTTTAAACTATTGGACTATATAACTTTTAATAAAGTTGGTTTAAGTGTTATTGTAGTGGGTCAAAAATCTTCCAAATGAAGCTATCTATTTTAATACCAGTTTATAATGAGGAGGATAGTATTTTAAATATGCTAAATGAATTAAAGAAGGTTAATTTAATAAATGATATAAAAAAACAAATAATTTTAATTGACGATTGTTCACTTGATAATTCAAAAAATATCATTGATAATTTTATTTCAAACAATAATGATTTAGACATTTTAATTGAGTCTCACACTAAAAATAAAGGAAAGGGAGCTGCAATTCAGACTGGAATTAAAATAGCCTCAGGAGATATAATAGTAATTCAAGACGCCGATTTAGAATATGACCCTAAGGAGTTTAATTTATTACTAAAGCCAATAATTATGGGAAAAGCAGATGTTGTTTATGGCAGTAGGTTTTTAGGAGGTAACCCTCACAGAATTTTATTTTTCTGGCATACTATTGGGAATAAATTTTTAACATTTATTTCTAATGTATTTACAAATTTGAATTTGACTGACATGGAAACATGTTACAAGATGTTTAGAAAAGAAATATTTGGAAAAATAACAATTAACGAAAATAGATTTGGAATTGAGCCTGAGATAACTGCTAAAATTTCTAAAATACCAGATATTAGAATCTATGAAGTAGGAATTTCTTATTATGGGAGAACATATAAAGAAGGAAAGAAAATTGGTTTAAAGGATGCTTTTAGAGCAATATATTGCATTTTCAAATACAATATTTTTGGTTAAAACAATACATGATATTTTTAGTTAATTTATTTTTTTCACTTGCACTTCTAAATCTTTTATTTCAACTAGGAAATTTAATTACTCAAAGTAAATCAAATAGTTTAGATTCAAATTTTTTTATTTCTATAATTTTTGGTTACTCTATTCTATCCTTAATTGTTCAATATCTCCTAATCTATGACTCATATGACCTAATCTCGAATGTAATCTTAGTTTCAATTTCAATATGTCTAATAAGATTAAAGTTTTTTATTAAAAAAATCAAATGTTTGATTCTACAAATAGGTAAATTCAATTTTCCCATTAAACTTATTCTAGCAGTATTATTTTTGTCAATATTTCACCCTATAAATGATGCTGATTCTTTGGGCTACCATTTATTCATCCCAAAAGAGATAATAACAAAAGAAAAATTTCAATGGAATAATTCATTATATACATTCGGATTGTTTGGTATAGGAGAGTTTTTCAATGTTATTTTAATTTTGTTTAAATCAAGTTATTTAAATAATATATTACAACTTGTTTCTCTTTTATTTTTGTTTTTCGAATTATTTGGATATGAACCCAAAAGTAATTTAGATTTTAAATATTTATCATTTTTTGGAATCCCCTGCTTAATCTATTTTTTTTTTGGTGGCAAACCCCATTTAATGGCTTTAGCAATGTCAGTGTTTTTATATAGAAAAACGCTCAAAGACGAACACTTTAATCAATTCTTATTTTTTCTTGTTCTAGTAATATTACCTTTAATTAAAATTAATTTTCTTCTTTCATCATTTTTGTTATTTATTCTTTATTTAAAAAATAAAGTTCAAAAAATTAAAATTATTAATTCTTTATTAATTATTATTCCTTTGACTTTACTGGTATACTATCCATATTTTTATTTTAAAGTTCAAAATGGGTTTCAGTTAGATTTTAATATTTTTCTTCCTGTAAAAAATGATTTTCCAGCAAAAGACGAATTTTTAAATCTTATCAATAATTATCGTGATGGGTCAAGTTTAATTTTCCCAATCAATTTGTTTTTTTCTGAAAATTTTGGAAAATATTCAACATTAATGGGATTACCTTTTACGTTATTAATTTTGAGAAAAATCAAATTAAATAAATTTCATAATCTCACTTCATTTTTTTATTTGATATTAATTCCAATTTTAATTCAGCCAACAGCTCGTTTTATAATAGAGCCTTTATTTTGGTTATATATTACAAATGAAAATTCAAAGAGTTTAATTAGCAGTAAATACATTAAATTTTTTTCTTATCCATTAGCATTTATTCAATTAATATTTTTTGCAATTTTTGCATACAATTCAGTTTATTCAATATTTGATTCTCATCAAATTAATTCAAAAACAACCTTTGGATACAATTTTGCAAATAATGTTAATCGATTAATTGATAATAATGAAGGAATAATTGTAGATCACAGATCAAAATCATTATTAGATCATAAATTTATTTATTCAAGTGATTTTATACGTCTTAAGTGGTCTAAAAAGGACATAAAGAATTTGTTACAGATAAATAAAATAAATTATATTGTAGCTAATGATGAAAGTTTAAATGAATATTTAAAGTATTCAAATAATATAATTTCAGGGCCTCATAAATTTAAAGAAGTTACTAGAAATCCTATATCAAAAGGGATTAATTATAAATTCTGGATATTGTCTTTTGATAAAACCTTAAATTGCATAGAGTAAAATGTCAGAAAACAAAAAAATATTAATTACTGGAGGGACAGGCTCATTTGGGAATGCTTTTTTAAAAGGAGCAGTTAAAAGTGAATTTTATTCTGAAATAAGAATATTTTCACGTGATGAAAAAAAACAAGATGATCAAAGAAAAACTTTAAATTCTGAAAAAATTAAGTTTTACATTGGAGATGTTAGGGACAAAGAATCTGTTTCTAAGGTAGTTAAAGGAGTCGATTATATTTTTCATGCTGCAGCTTTAAAACAAGTACCTTCATGTGAATTCTTCCCCATAGAAGCTGTAAAAACAAATATTCTAGGAACTAATAATGTTCTTTCAGCGGCTGATGAATTTGGTATTAAAAGGGCCGTAGTGTTAAGTACAGATAAAGCAGCATATCCTATAAATGCCATGGGAATGACAAAGGCTTTAATGGAAAAAACGATGATGGCAGCTGCAAGAAATTTAGATTCAAAAAAATCCATTTTTTGTGGAACACGTTATGGCAATGTAATGGCATCTAGAGGCTCTGTAATACCTTTATTTATTGAGCAGATAAAAAACAATAAACCACTTACCATCACCAACCCTCAAATGACAAGATTTATGATGACCTTAGGTGATGCAGTTAATTTAGTTCAATTCGCATTTGAAAATGGTAATAACGGAGATTTATTTATTCAAAAATCACCTGCAGCTACTATTCAAACTTTAGCAGAAGCATTAATCTCTTTATACAATTCCAAATCTGAAATACAAAATATAGGAATTCGTCATGGGGAGAAAATGTATGAGACTTTAGTAACTAAAGAAGAGATGGCCAAAAGTGAAGACCTTGGAGATTATTACAGAGTATCAGCAGACAACAGAGATTTAAATTACGATAAATACTTTTCAAAAGGTGAGAATACGACTATAAAAGAAGAATATAATTCTGACAATACAAATAGATTTAATGTTGATCAAATGAAAGAATTGTTACTAAAACTTCCTGAAATAAGACAAGATTTAGATTTATAAAAAAATAATGTGAGAATTGTAATTTCAGGACATACTGGATTTGTTGGAGGGCATCTTCTTAGAAACATAAATCTAAACTTTACAAACTATAATCTTATTCTATTAAATAAAGAAGATTTTCTCTCAGATAATTTTAATGACAAAATTAAGAAAGAAGACTTCATTTATCATTTAGCTGGGGTTAACAGAGCTGAAACTAATGAACAAGTTTATAGTTCCAACATCAAAATTAATATCTCGCTGTTGAATCATTTAGAAAAAATAAATTTTAAAGGGGGATTATATTTTTCATCTTCACTCCAAGAAGAGTCGGACTCCCAATACGGGAAAGCTAAAAAGCAGGCAAGAGAAGATTTTAATATTCTTTCTAAAAAATTAAATTTCTCCTTTTATTCCTCTTTAACACCAAATATTTTTGGTCCTTTTTGTAAACCCTATCATAATTCATTCATAGCTACTTTTTCGCATCAATTACTAAATAATCAAACTCCTTTAATTGTTACTGACAACAAATTAAAACTAATTTATATTGATGATTATATAAAATCACTACTATTACTTTTGGAAAAGAAAATAGAAGAGATAAATTTTAATTTTATAAAGGAAATTAAAGTCTCCGAAGTTTTAGAAAAACTAAATTTATTTTATAAACAATATATCTCAGAAAATAAAATTCCAAATCTTGAATCAAAATTTGACAAAGAGCTCTTTAATACTTTTAGAAGCTACATTAATCATAAAGAATTTTTTCCGAGACTGTATCAATTACACTCAAGCCCAAGAGGAAGTTTTATAGAACTTTCCAAAGCTCTTTCTATGGGTCAATCGTCTTATTCAACTACCAATAGCGCTATAACTAGAGGGAATCATTTCCATACCAGGAAGATTGAACGTTTTTCTGTAATTAAAGGGAAAGCTAAAATTCAGCTTAGAAAATACTTGACAGATGAAATAATTTCTTTTGAGCTTGATGGAAATTCACCAAGTTATGTTGATATGCCTATTTGGTATACACACAATATCACAAATATTGGAGACGAAGAATTACTAACTTTTTTCTGGATAAATGAGCCTTATGATCAAAATGATCCTGACACCTACCCTGAAATTGTTTAACTTAGTTAAATGGGACAAGAACCTTTACATGTTGTAACTATTGTTGGTACTAGACCAGAGATTATAAGATTATCTAGAGTTGTTTCTAGACTTAATGAATCTAAGTCTATTAAACACACACTTGTTCATACAGGGCAAAACTATGATTACAATTTAAATCAAGTTTTTTTTAAAGATTTAGGGCTAAAAAAGCCAGATATTTTTTTAGAAGCAGCTGGAACTACTGCAGTAGAAACAATAGGTAATATTATAATTAAAACTGAGCCTGTATTAAAAAAATTAAACCCAGATGCACTGCTTGTTTTAGGAGACACCAACAGCTGTCTTTCCGCAATAGTTGCAAAAAAGTTTAAAATTCCAATATTTCACATGGAGGCAGGAAACAGATGTTTTGATCAAAATGTTCCAGAGGAAACAAATAGAAAAATTGTAGATCATATAGCTGATATTAACTTGCCATATTCATCAATAGCAAGAGAGTACCTTTTAAAAGAAGGAATTAATGCTGATAGAATTATTAAGACTGGCTCTCCGATGAATGAAGTGTTAAAATTCTATTTAGATAAAATAAACCAATCAGACATTCTCAAATCTCTTGGCTTTAAAAAAGGATCTTATTTTGTAGTCTCCTCTCATAGGGAGGAAAATGTAGACAACCCTAGAAAGCTTGATGTATTTATTTCGACTTTAAATGATCTAGCAGAAAAGTATAATTACCCAATTATATTTTCTACCCACCCCAGAACTAGAAAACAATTAGAGAAGGTCACAATAAGCCCTTCAAATAAAATTCAGTTTTTAGATCCACTTGGTTTTATAGATTACAATTCACTTCAGTTAAACTCATTTGTAGTACTGTCAGATAGTGGAACAATTTCAGAGGAAGCGACCATATTAAATTTTAGAGCCATAAATATTAGATCTTCTCATGAGAGACCCGAGGCAATTGAGGAAGCTATAGTAATGTTTACCGATTTAAATAAGCAGCGAATATTAAGGGCAGTTAATCTTTTGGAAAACACATCTCTTCCGAAAACAAACGAAATCTCTGTTTTAGACTACAGGCCAGAGAATATTTCTGAGAAGATTGAAAAAATCATCCTTTCTTACACCGATTATGTAAATCAAAATGTGTGGAAAAAAGAATCTTAATTTTCACAAATCATTTCTACCCCGAATATTTTAAAATAAATGATGTTGTTGATTGGCTCTCAACTGAACAAATTACTACCTCAGTAGTTACCTCTAATCCTAATTATCCAAAGGGTAAAATCTTCAAAGGATTTAGTATTTTTGGAAGTAAAAAAACTTATAAAAAAGCTTCTGTTTATAGACTTCCAGTTATTCCAAGGGGAGTAGGAAATAAGCTCACCCTTTCAATTAACTACTTATCCTATTTTTTTTCATTATTCATTTTCACTTTTTGGCTAACAGTAGCCCATAGGAAATACGACATCTTACTAATTCACCATACATCTCCACCATTACTTTTTTTACCAGCTCTTATTTATAAAAAGATAAAAGGGGCTAAAGTTATATTATGGGATTTAGATATGTGGCCTCATACGCTTAGTTCTGTTGGAATTATAAAATCTAAAGGGCTAATCAATTTATTAGAAGGTATATTTAAATGGTTTTATAACCGATTTGATCATATTCTATTGGGCTCAGAGAGTTTTAAGGGATTTGCCAAAAAAAGAGTAGATCTCAATAAGACACTTTATTTCCCTAATTGGGCAGATTTGTTTTTTGAATCTCAAAAGCCAATTAAGAGAATCTTTGACTCCTCTAAAAAAGTGATAATTTCTTATGCAGGGAATATTGGAAAGGCACAAGATTTTGAAAGTTTAGTACAAGCAGTAAAATTGTCTAAAAGCAAAAATTACGAAATAAGATTAATAGGCGATGGAAGAGCTAAAGAATTCTTAAAAAGATTAGTTTCATTAGAAGGATTATATGATCAAATTAAATTTTATGATTCAATAGACTCAAAAAATCTTTTAGAGTTTTTTGAAAGGTCGGACTTTCTGTATTTGTCTCTTAATGATAGTCCATTATTTTCTAAAACGGTCCCGGCTAAGTTTCAAACATATTTAGCGAGTGGTACTCCAATTATTGCATTAATTTCTGGAGAAACTAACTCTTTAATCAATCAGAATAATTTGGGATTTACTTCTAATGCTGGGGATGCAAATGCTTTATCAAAAATTTTTGATGGTTTATCTAATATCCAAGACACGCAGTATCAAAAAATGAAATCTAGTTGTAAAGAATTATATAAAAATAAATTTTCCTCTTTTTTAAGAAAAAAAGATCTGATGAATTTGATTGTAAATTTCAATAATAATTGATAACCCAGCACAAATAAATTTTTAATTTTAAAAATAACTTATGTTAAATAAAATTACTTTTATAACTTGAAAAGACTTGGAGGTTAAAATATGAAAGCCATTCTACTTGCAGGTGGAAAAGGATCAAGATTATTTCCTGTCACTATAGGAGTTTCTAAGCAATTACTTCCTGTTTACGATAAGCCTATGGTCTATTATCCGCTGTCTGTAATATTGTCAGCTGGTATAAGGGAAGTTATGATAATTAGTACTCCACAGGATACCAATCAATATAAACGCTTATTAGGCGATGGGAGTAAGTGGGGGATAACAATTGAGTACAAAATACAGGCAAAGCCCAATGGATTGGCAGAAGCTTTTATCTTAGGAGAAGAATTTATTGGGAGTGAGCCTATATGTCTAATATTAGGAGACAATATCTTCTATGGGAATACCCTTTCTGAAAAACTTTCAAATTGCATCAAAATTTCCAAAAACAAAGCCTCTGTCTTTGGATGTCATGTCGAAGATCCCCAAAGATATGGGGTCATTTCATTTGATGATGATGGTAATGCAATCTCTATTGATGAGAAACCCAAGAAACCTAAAAGTAATTATGCAGTAGTAGGATTATATTTTTATCCGAACAGCGTTATTGAAATTGCAAAAAAAATTGAGCCAAGTAGTAGAGGAGAATTAGAAATATCGAATGTTAATCAAGTTTATTTAAACCAAGGAAACCTTCATGTTGAAACTTTGGGTAGAGGTAATGCTTGGCTTGATACAGGTACTCATGAATCCTTACTAGAAGCCTCTCAATTTATTGAAACAGTAGAGAAAAGACAAGGCCTCAAGGTAGGTTGTTTAGAAGAAATAGCATTTGAAAAAGGATTTATTTCTAAAGAGCAATTAATTGCTCAAGCTAAAACTTTAAACGGTACTACATATGGAGAGTATTTAATCAAAAGATATGGTTAATCATACTTATGCTAGCGACACCCACCTTATTTAAAGAAGTTTTCCTTTTTAAGTCTATAAATCATAAAGATAAACGGGGTAGTTTTTCAGAACAATATAGGCGCATTGATTTTAATAAAGCCATTGGATATAAAATAGACTTCTGTCAAAACAACCTCGCCCATTCTAAAAAAGGGGTTTTAAGGGGGTTGCATTATCAACTTTATCCCAATGCCCAATCAAAGTTAGTAAATGTAATTCAGGGAACTATTTTAGATGTTGTGGTAGATATTCGTAAGGGGTCTCCTACTTTTGGAAAACATTTGACTCAGGAACTGAGCGATCAAAATAATCTTCAACTCTTTATCCCTAGGGGGTTTGCACATGGCTATATCACCTTAAGTGAAAAGTCCATTGTCCACTATAAAGTCGATAATTTTTACCATCCCCAAAGCGAAGGAAGCATAGCTCCAAACGATCCAGAATTAGGAATAGACTGGATGCTTCCAGAAACTAAATGGATTCAATCGGATAAAGACCAAAAGCATCCCCAATTAAAAGATGCACTTGTTTTTGATTATAAACAGAACCTTTATGCCTAATATATTGGTCACTGGAGCTGAAGGACAATTAGGTCAATGTTTTCAAGCTATAGCTAAGGAATTCCCAACACACAAACTATTTTTTGTATCAAAGAATACCCTCGATATTACAAAAGCTGAAAGTTTAGAAAGAGTTTATAACCAACACTCTTTCGAAGGAATTATTAATTGTGCAGCCTATTCTAAGGTAGATGAAGCTGAAATCGAAATAGAAAAAGCTTATCAAATTAACCATAAGGGTATTCAAAATCTGGTAGCTCTAGCAGAACATAAAGATTTATTTATCATTCATTTTTCCACCGATTATGTTTTTGATGGGAGAGAGAGGATACCCATCAAAGAAGACAATGCTAAAAATCCGCTTAATCATTATGCTGAATCTAAATTAGCTGGAGAAAAAGTTCTCAGCAATTCAAACTGTAGCAATATTACTTTTAGAGTCTCCTGGCTGTTTAGTCCTTTTGGGAGCAACTTTGTTAAAAAGATTTTAAGATTGAGTGAAGCAAAGAAAGACATAAAAGTAGTCAAAGATCAGTTTGGAAAGCCTACCTATGGGATTGATCTTGCCAGAGTCGTATTGAATAAATTAACCCACTCGGGGTTTTTTGATTTTCATTGCTATCATTATGCGTGCAAAGGCATTATTAGTAGGTTTGATTTCGCAAAGAAAGTTTCTGAATTTTCAAAAAATCATTTTGTTGTAACTCCATGTTTAACATCAGATTACCCAACAACTGCTCTTAGATCAAAGTACACGGTATTAGACACGAAAAGAATTGAAAATCATTTATCTTTAGACCCTTCACCCTGGGAAAATGCATTACAACGATGTTTAGAAAGAATAGAACTTAAATGAGTTTATTTAAATCGATATTAATTACGGGTGGGGCAGGTTTTATTGGCTCTCATTTAATCCGAAGGTTCACCAAACTCTACCCAAAGGCGAAGATCTTAAATCTTGATGCACTAACTTATGCCGGAAGTCTGCATAATGTAAAAGATTGTGAAAATGCATCAAACTATGAATTCGTTCATGGAGATATTAATAATTTTGATTTTTTAAGAAAGCTTTTCAAATCTCATAATTTTGACGCAGTGGTTCATCTAGCAGCTGAGTCTCACGTAGATAATTCCATAAAAGATCCTTTTAATTTTGCTCAAACAAATATTCAAGGGACTTTAAATCTTTTGGAAGCAGCACGTAAGCAATGGGGGAATAACAATCAAGAACAACGCTTTTATCATATCTCTACAGATGAAGTCTTTGGCAGTTTAGATAATGAAGGACGATTCACAGAGACGACCTCTTATGATCCGCGGTCTCCCTATTCATCTTCAAAAGCAGCTTCTGATCATCTAGTCCGAGCTTATTATCACACTTATAAACTTCCCATACTTTTGTCAAATTGCTCAAATAATTATGGCCCTGCACAACATTTTGAAAAGCTCATTCCACAAACAATTCAAAATATTATTAATGAAAAACCTATACCTTTATACGGAGAAGGCAAAAATATTAGAGACTGGTTGTATGTTGAAGACCATGTAGAAGCAATTGATATGATTTTACATAAGGGTAAGATAGGTGAAACTTATCTCATTGGAGGAGAAAACGAAAAAAGGAATATTGATTTAGTTTTCAAATTAATTAAAATGACAGATACTATTTTGGAACGCTCTGAGGGATCTTCAAAAAAGCTAATTCATTTTATTCCTGATCGTCCTGGACATGATTACAGGTACGCAATTGATAATTCAAAAGTTAAAGCAGAGTTAGGATGGAAGCCAAAAACGTCATTTGAGTCAGGACTTAATAAAACGGTTAGATATTATTTGGAGTTGTAAATTTTAATAAATTGATTTCATTATGAAATATTATCGGTTAAGTCAAGGATTATTTTTCTTCAGGGTTACTTGTTCGAGTCTTTTTTTTACTCATGGATATAGTAAGGTTATAAAAATTATTAATGGTGATTTTACATTCAGTGATCCAATTGGAATAGGACCTTTCCCATCACTAATACTTACTGCTTTTGCTGAATTTATTGTCCCAATTTTTATAATAATTGGATGGAAAACAAGATTTTTCTGCATTTTTCCAATTATAACAATGTTCGTTGCTTTTATATTCAAACATGATGGTGACCCATTTTCAAAA